>ERZ791931.505-NODE-505-length-42537-cov-3.936185_pt1 | contig 42537 bp, 43 predicted proteins | sample MGYA00510127_ERZ791931 | MGnify/ENA primary metagenome ERZ791931 (study PRJEB30046, sample SAMN00792067) | human gut metagenome | study: EMG produced TPA metagenomics assembly of the A metagenome-wide association study of gut microbiota in type 2... | reverse complement strand
AAGTTGTTTTTCATTTTTTCCCTTTGGGGAATGCCTCGGCTTTCTCTTAGGAGGCGAACCCTCTATCCTACTGAGGTACTGAGACTTATTTAATTGTAATGGAGCAATTTTCAAATTTATTTCATAAATCGCTTCCAAAAGGGGATTGCTCCACCTGACCCTTAGGAGGCGAGTGCTCTATCCAGCTGAGCTATGACGACACATGCCGCAAACCCTTGATTTTACTGGGTTTCTGGGATTTTTCCCTTCGGCCATATATAAGATTATCAACTCTTTTTCGAGTTGTCAATCTACAGATTTTTTCGATTTGGTAATATTAGAACGTTCCCCAATTTGGGGAATGCCTCGGCTTTTTCTTAGAAGACGCTTGTTATATCCATTTAACTAAGGAAACTCAGCTATTGTATTTTAGCATTTATAAGAGATAAAAGCAAGCGTCTCCAGGCCAGACGCTTTGATTTTTTGCTTTGCTTTATATGGAAAGTGGTTAAAAGACTTTAGGCGCAAAAAATTCTATGTTTTCTGTTGCAATTCAAATACACGGGGAGGGTATAATATAAATATATTCAAGACTCTAAAGCAAGTCTTAGTGGGAAGTCAGGATTGCAGAACAGATACATTTTCAACTGTGTTTTATTCTTCTTCAATTCCGGTGAATTCGATATCTGGCAGTAATTCGAAGTAGAAATCTGGATATTTCTGTGCCAGTGCTTTGATGCACTTATCTTGCAGGTGTTTGAATTTTGACAGCGATACGATATCTTTGTCGAATGTGATATAGACGCTGATCCAGAGTTTTCTTCCGGTTCTTACAATATCGTAGTATAGATTTTTGTGGCCGTAGATACCGATGATTGGTTCTACGGTCTTTTTGATGTCTTCGATTGTTTCTTCCTCTGGTGGAATCAGCATGAGATCGCGGATTCCGGTGATGACTGTGCGGACTGGTGTCTGGATCATAATAACAGACAGAAGGATCGTAATGATTTGATCCAGATATGGTGTTACGCGGTCGAACCATGCGAAGGGTATCATAAGTGGCAGTAAAAATGCGAATGCCATGCCGAGGGATATGACGGAGTCGATCTGCCAGCCTTGCAGCTCCATTGTAATGAGTGGAGAATGAAGGTTTTTATTCTTAATTCGCAGATAAATTGTGACAATCACGCTTAAAATACAGGCGAACATTTCAAATCCGGCAATTGTATGAAAGGATACAATGTGTCCTCCGTGCAGCATCAGATGGATATTATTGAAAATCAGTCCAAATGTAACGGCTGTCATGGTGATGCCTTTTACTACAACAAATAGTGTTTCCAGCTGCATATATCCAAATGGATGCTGTTCATTTGACGGGCGGTATAAAAGTGGAATCAGGAACACGGACGGAAGCAGCATAAAAAACTCCACTCCATCGTAGACTGCGTCCAGGAGGACTGCCTGAGATCCGGTTGCAATTGCCATGACCAGCTCGATTACAACAAAGACTACGTTACCATATAAAGAAACTGACATTACAGATTTTTCTCTTTTTTGTGATTTTTTTCCTACATGCATAAAAATGCTCCTATTTTTGATTTAAGTGCCTTATGTAACGTTACCTATTATCAGTGCAAGGTTATGAAATATTTTTATTATAAGCAATCCTTGTGGAAAATGCAAATACGTGTCATTATCTTGTCTTTTTATGGAGATAATTATAGAATCCAGCAGAAAAATGTGATAAAATAAAAAGACTAAGTAAGAAAAATACCTGGAGGAAATGCCAATGATATCAGGCAAACGAGTCATCGCGGCGATGCTTACGGCACTTATGGCAGTGACGTTTACAGCCAATATTGCGGTGAGTGTATATGCGACAGGGGTAACGGCTACGGAGAATGCACAGACCATAGACGCACAGAGTACAGATGCGCAGGCACTGACACCGGAAGAACAAAAGGCTCAGGAATTGCAGCAGGTCTATGATATGCCGGTGGAATCGAATGGATATAAGGACTGGCCGCAGGGTCCTGGGACTTATGGAGAAGCCGGAATTGTTATGGAAGTCGGAACGGGAGCAATTCTGTATGCCAAGAATATAGATGCTCATGAATATCCGGCAAGTATTACGAAAGTATTGACGGCGCTTGTAGCACTGGAAAATGGACAACTGACGGATAATGTGACATTCAGCCACGACAGCGTAGCGTTTTTACAGAGAGGAGATTCTTCCGTCGGATTAAAAGAGGGAAATGTAATCACACTGGATCAGGCAATGCATGCGATGCTTCTGGCATCTGCCAATGAAGCAGCATATGCAATAGGTGAGAGTGTCGGAGTGAATGCCGGTCATGATTACAACTGGTTCATAGAGCAGATGAACAGCCGATGCAAGGAACTGGGCGGTGAGAATTCCAATTTTGCTAATACAAATGGACTGCATGATCCGAATCATTACACATGTGCAAGAGATATGGCGCTGATTGGACGGGAGTTGTTCAAACATCCGGAATTTTTCCAGATTGTACAGACTCTCAATTATACAATTCCAGCCAGCGAGACGACGGAAGAACACGTTTTCCATCAAAAGCATAAAATGCTTCAGCCGTCGAATTCCAATTATTATCCATATACAATAGGTGGAAAGACTGGCTATACATCAGATGCGTTGTCAACGCTGATTACGATGGCGGACAATGGGCAGACTCAGTTGGTGTGTGTGGTACTGAGGACTCACGGAAAGAACATATATCCGGACACCACGAATTTATTTGAATATGCATTTAATAATTTCACAAAAGTAGATGTGACAACCCAGGAGAAATCTGAGGATATTGAAACATTTCTGACAGAAGACGGGCAGAGTGAACCGAATTATGTGATGTTGCCAAACGGCGTGGATTTTACAGCTTTGGATCAGAAAATCACACAGGACACAGAAGATAGCAGCACAGGAATTGTGACATACAGTTACGATGGTCATGAACTTGGAAATGCAAAGGTGAAGCTTAGCAAATCGTATTTGAAGGCACATACAGACAGTACTCAGGACGAAAGCAAATCCAGTGGACATGACAACAGTAAAAAACAGACTAAATCCGGGAAACATCTGTCACTTGGAACCACAAAAGGAAAAGTTATTCTGGGGCTGAGCATTCTTTTAGTAATATTGATCATAACATTTATAGCTACGGTGTCCCGCATAAGAAAAAAGAGTAATAAGAGAAAAAGTAATAAGAGAAAGAAACAGTAAAACACAGTTGCGAATACATAGTAAGGTACAGTATTTGAATTGGGGGAAAGGTCAAAATGGAGTTAAAAGAAGTATACGAGAAAATCGGCGGTGATTATGATGATGTAGTAAGACGTCTGATGGGTGAGAAGCTTGTGAGAAAGTTTCTCCTGAAATTTCTGGATGATAAGAGCTACGCCGATCTTGAGAGAACATTAAGCGAGGGTGATTACAAAGAAGCATTCCGTGCAGCCCATACACTGAAGGGGGTCTGCCAGAACCTGTCACTGACAAGCCTTTATCAGGTGAGCAGCCAGCTTACAGAGGAATTGAGAAATGAAGACACTGCAGTTTCAGGTAATCCGAACATTTCAGATTATATGAGCAAGGTAACAGCAGAGTATCACAAGACAATTGAGGCAATCCAGGAACTTGAGTAAGAAATCCAGCCAACAAGAAATGTGAAGAAAAGGGACAGTAAAAACCAGAAAATAAAATAGCAGAAATAAAATAGAAAAATGAGGATATAAGTTTTGCGGTACAATCACTTATGTCCTCATTTTTTGTTGCCAAGCATACGACAAAAAGGTCCGGTGGACCTTTTTTAGTGTGTTCGTGGTGAGCATAGTTCCCAAAGCCCGCCCGGACAGGTGATGATCGTGCACAACCTACATTTTTCTTTTCAGCATCTCCGGATTAGTTGCGTATGCCAATGTAGTTTCTGCTGTAATCTGCCCGTCTTTATAAAGAATTAAAAGACAGGAATCATTTTCTCATCAATAGATGGAACAAGCTGCTGTGAGATGACTGCCTGCAGTACCATGGATAACTGGACAGCTATCTGATGCTGCTGGTTTGGAGGAAATACATCGATAATGCGGTCGATCGTGCTAGCTGCACCGATCGTATGCGATCGTATGTAGGGTCGAGAAGATCAAATGTCCTGTCTCAGCGGCGGTCATAGCAACCTGCATAGTCTCGTAATCACGCATTTCCCCAAGGAGTATAACATCCGGGCTTTGGCGCAGGGAAGCACGAAGAGCCGTTACATAGCTTTCTGTATCTACGTTAATCTCACGCTGGCTGACAATACTTTGGTCCATAGAAACTTTGAGTCATAGAAACTTTGCCTGTAAAAAGGGGCTTAACCCCTTGACGAATCTGTGATAAAACTCGTATAATAAAAAAGTGTATGAGATATTTAAAGACGTTGACGAAGACAGTAGGTTATATCCCAACGATACAGAGAACCGGCGATGGTGGGAATCCGGTACAAGTAAGATATAATTGAAGATCACTTTCGAGTTTCAGAGTTTGAACAATCTGTGATATGAGCCAGGGCATCTGCACAGGCATAAGGAACAGAATTCAGTAAGACCTGACGGAGTTCCACCGTTACAGGGAAAGCATATGTCAGTATGTTTAGGTGGTTTATAAACGTAAGTATAAGGCTTTCGTCCTAATCAGGACGGGAGCCTGTTTTATTGTATAAGAAAGTAATATCTTTACAATAAGTTATGTTTAATGGTAAAAAAGGGACACCGCAAAATGCAAAAAGGGACACCCTTAATCAATGATTGGGACGTAGTACTTTGGCAAAATGCTACGTCCCCAACAAGGAGGATATTATGTATAAGAAGGTTTCAACAGACATGAATTTTGTTGACCGGGAGAAGGAAACGGAGAAATTCTGGGAAGACAATCACATTTTTGAGAAGAGTATGGAGGACCGTGAGGGCTGTCCACAGTATATGTTTTATGATGGACCGCCGACTGCGAATGGTAAACCGCATATCGGCCATGTTTTGACACGTGTTATCAAGGATATGATTCCTCGTTACCGTACTATGAAGGGGTATGAAGTTCCGAGAAAGGCCGGATGGGATACTCACGGACTGCCGGTCGAGCTGGAGGTTGAGAAGGCTCTTGGTCTTGACGGAAAGGATCAGATTGAAAAATATGGTGTTGAGCCATTTATCAAAAAGTGTAAAGAGAGTGTGTGGAAATACAAAGGTATGTGGGAGGATTTCTCTAATACTGTAGGTTTCTGGGCTGATATGGATGATCCGTATGTTACTTATCACAACACATTTATTGAGTCTGAGTGGTGGGCACTGAAGAAGATTTGGGATAAAGGACTTCTTTATAAAGGATTTAAGATCGTGCCTTACTGTCCGCGTTGTGGAACTCCGCTGTCTGCACAGGAAGTGGCTCAGGGATACAAAGACGTAAAAGAGCGTTCAGCGATCGTTCGTTTTAAAGTTAAAGATGAGGATGCATATATTCTTGCATGGACAACAACTCCATGGACTCTGCCATCTAATATTGCACTTTGTGTAAATCCGGAAGAGGATTATGCGAAGGTAAAAGCTGCTGACGGATATACTTACTACATGGCTGTTGCCCTTCTTGATACGGTTCTTGGTAAACTTGGCGATGAGGAGAATGGTGTAAAGGCTTATGAAGTTCTTGAGACATACAAAGGTCAGAATCTTGAGTACAAAGAGTATGAGCCGCTTTATCAGTGTGCTTATGACTGCGCCGCAAAGCAGAATAAAAAAGCATTTTATGTAACATGTGATACTTATGTAACATTGACAGATGGTACCGGAGTTGTTCATATCGCGCCTGCATTTGGTGAGGACGATGCGAAAGTCGGACGTAAATATGACATGCCATTTGTTCAGTTAGTAGATGAAAAAGGTGAGATGGGCAAGACAACTCCATTTGCCGGATTATTCGTGAAGAAGGCAGACCCGGAAGTGTTAAAAGACCTGGACGGACGAGGACTTCTTTTCGATGCACCGAAGTTCGAGCATAGCTATCCACACTGCTGGAGATGTGACACACCGCTTATTTACTACGCTCGTGAGTCATGGTTCATTAAGATGACAGCAGTAAAGAATGATCTGATCGCGAATAATAATACGATCAACTGGATTCCGGAGAGTATCGGTAAAGGACGTTTTGGTGACTGGCTTGAAAATGTTCAGGACTGGGGCATCAGCCGTAACCGTTACTGGGGAACTCCTCTGAATATCTGGGAGTGTGAGTGCGGATGCCAGCATTCGATTGGAAGTATTGAAGAGCTGAAATCTATGTCTGATAACTGTCCGGATGAGATCGAGCTTCACCGCCCATATATTGATAATGTGACGATTAAGTGTCCGAAGTGTGGAAAAGAGATGCACCGTGTACCAGAAGTGATCGACTGCTGGTTTGACAGTGGATCTATGCCATTTGCACAGTATCACTATCCATTTGAGAATCAGGAACTGTTCGAGAAACATTTCCCGGCAGACTTCATCTCAGAGGCGGTAGACCAGACTCGTGGATGGTTCTACTCACTGCTTGCAATCTCAACTCTGATCTTCAACAAAGCTCCTTATAAGAACGTTATCGTCCTTGGACATGTTCAGGATGAGAATGGTCAGAAGATGAGTAAGTCCAAGGGAAATGCGGTCGATCCGTTCGATGCACTGGAGAAATATGGAGCAGACGCTATCCGCTGGTATTTCTACATTAACAGTGCGCCGTGGCTGCCGAACCGTTTCCACGGAAAAGCAGTGACAGAGGGACAGCGTAAGTTCATGGGAACTCTGTGGAATACTTATGCATTCTTTGTACTGTATGCGAATATTGATGAATTTGATGCAACAAAATATACATTAGAGTATGAGAAGCTGTCTGTCATGGACAAATGGCTTCTGTCAAAGCTCAATTCTGCGATCAAAGCAGTAGATGAGGATCTGGCAAACTACAAGATCCCGGAGGCTGCAAAGGCACTTCAGAGCTTTGTTGATGACATGAGTAACTGGTATGTAAGACGCAGCCGTGAGCGTTTCTGGGCAAAGGGCATGGAGCAGGATAAGATCAATGCTTACATGACACTTTACACAGCACTGGTAGAGATCTGCAAGACTGCAGCTCCGATGATCCCGTTCATGACAGAAGACATTTACCAGAATCTCGTAAGAAGTATTGATGCAAATGCTCCTGAGAGTATCCACCTGTGTGATTTCCCGAAGGTAAATGAAGCGCACATCGACAAAGAGCTTGAGGAGAATATGGACCGTGTTCTGAAACTGGTTGTTATGGGACGTGCCTGCAGAAATACTGCAAATATCAAGAACCGTCAGCCAATCGGACAGATGTATGTCAAAGCTGATTTTGAGCTTTCCGAGTTCTTTGATGCCATCGTTGCCGATGAATTGAATGTGAAAAATGTAACATTTACACAAGAAGTACGTGACTTTACGTCCTATTCTTTTAAACCTCAGCTAAAGACAGTCGGACCAAAATATGGTAAACTGTTAGGGGGAATCAAAAATGTACTCAGCGGACTGGATGGAAATGCTGCTATGGATGAGCTGAATGCAAATGGTTGCCTGAGATTTGAGGTAAATGGTGAAGAAGTAGTCCTGAACCGTGAAGATCTTCTGATCGATACTGCACAGATGGAAGGATATGTATCTGAGGATGACAACGGAATCACAGTTGTTCTTGATACGAACTTATCCGGGGAACTTCTGGAGGAAGGATTCGTGCGTGAGATCATCAGCAAAGTACAGACAATGCGTAAGGAAGCTGATTTTGAGGTCATGGATAAGATCGTGATCACATATGAAGGAAGTGAGAAGGCAGAAACTGTATTTGCGAAAAATGCTGATGAGATCGGAGCTGAGACACTGGCTCTGGAGGTGAAAAAAGCAACACCTGCAGGCTATGTGAAAGAGTGGAAGATCAATGGTGAGGCAGTAACTCTTGGAGTAGAGAAGCAATAACAGATGTGAACAGGTCTGCTCCGGCAGACCTGTTCTTCGTTTTCTGGCACAAGAGTAAGAAAGGATCAAAATAATATGATTAATCCGAGATTTGAAAAAGAAGCATTTAAGAAGGATGTAGAACAGAATGTTAAGCAACTGTTCCGAAAAACTGTAGACGAAGCATCTCAGCAGGAGCTTTATCAGGCGGTTTCTTATGTCGTAAAAGATGCAATTATCGATGACTGGATCGCAACTCAGAAGCAGTACGAGAAAGATGATCCGAAGATCGTGTATTACATGTCCATGGAGTTCCTGCTTGGAAGAGCTCTTGGCAATAACCTGATTAATATGACAGCATATAAAGAGGTGAAAGAGGCTCTGGAAGAAATGGGTCTGAACCTGAATGAACTTGAGGATCAGGAGCCGGACCCGGCACTTGGAAATGGCGGACTTGGACGTCTCGCTGCATGTTTCCTGGATTCACTGGCATCTCTTGGCTATGCGGCTTACGGCTGTGGTATCCGCTACCGTTATGGTATGTTCAAGCAGAAGATCAAAGATGGCTATCAGGAAGAAAGACCGGATAACTGGCTGAAGAACGGCAATCCATTCGAACTTCGCAGACCGGAGTATGCAAAGGAAGTACGCTTCGGTGGAAATATCCGTGTAGAGTACGCTGATAAGACCGGAGATATCCGTTTTAAACAGGAGAATTATGAGTCCGTTCTGGCAGTTCCGTATGATTATCCGATTGTAGGATATGATAATCATATTGTAAATACACTTCGTATCTGGGACGCAGAACCAATCGTAGATTTCCAGTTAGATTCATTTGACCGCGGTGACTATCACAAAGCGGTAGAGCAGCAGAATCTGGCAAAAACGATCGTAGAGGTTCTCTACCCGAACGATAACCACTATGCAGGAAAGGAACTGAGACTGAAACAGCAGTATTTCTTCGTATCTGCCAGTCTTCAGGCTGCGCTTACAAAATATAAAAAGCACCATGATGATATCCATAAATTGCCGGAGAAGATGACGATTCAGATGAATGATACGCATCCGACGGTAGCAGTTGCCGAGCTTATGAGACTTCTTCTTGATGAGGAAGGACTTGGCTGGGATGAGGCATGGGAAATCACATCAAAGACCTGCGCTTACACGAACCACACTATCATGTCAGAGGCTCTGGAAAAATGGCCAATCGACCTGTTCTCCAGGCTGCTTCCTCGTGTATACCAGATCATCCAGGAGATTGACCGCCGCTTTGTGGCTCAGATCCGTGAGATGTATCCGGGAAATGAAGAGAAAGTAGCAAAGATGCAGATTTTAAGAGATGGTCAGGTAAAGATGGCTCATCTTGCAATCGTAGCCGGATACTCTGTCAATGGAGTTGCAAGACTTCATACAGAAATCCTGAAAAAACAGGAGCTTCGTGATTTCTATGAAATGATGCCACAGAAATTCAACAATAAGACAAACGGAATTACACAGAGACGTTTCCTGATGCATGGAAATCCGCTGCTAGCTGACTGGGTAACAGATAAGCTTGGAACAAAGGACTGGATCACAGATCTGTCTCTGATGTCAGGACTGAAAAAATGGGTGGACGATGAGGAAGCTCTGAAGGAATTTATGAGCATCAAGTATGAGAATAAAGTCCGCCTGGCAAAATATATTAAAGAGCACAATGGCATTGAAGTGGATCCAAGATCTATCTTCGATGTACAGGTCAAGAGACTGCACGAGTACAAGAGACAGCTTCTTAATATTTTACATGTAATGTACTTATACAACGAGATCAAGGAACATCCGGAAATAAGCTTCTATCCGAGAACATTTATCTTCGGAGCAAAAGCTTCCGCAGGATATATCCGTGCAAAACAGATCATCAAACTGATCAATTCCGTTGCGGATGTAGTCAACAACGACCGCAGTATCAACGGCAAACTGAAAGTTGTATTCATCGAAGATTATCGTGTGTCAAATGCTGAGATCATCTTCGCAGCAGCTGATGTAAGCGAGCAGATTTCCACAGCTTCCAAAGAGGCATCAGGAACCGGTAATATGAAGTTCATGCTCAACGGCGCACCGACACTTGGAACGATGGATGGAGCAAATGTGGAAATTGTTGAAGAAGTTGGTGCAGAGAATGCATTTATCTTCGGACTTAGCTCTGACGAGGTCATCAATTACGAGAACAATGGCGGCTACAATCCGATGGATATCTACAATAGTGATGCCGATATCCGACGCGTTGTGAACCAGCTTGTTGATGGAACATATTCACAAGGTGATAAGGAAATGTACCGTGATCTGTATAATTCACTTCTGACAGCTCAAGGTGGAAGCAAAGCCGATACGTATTTCATTCTGAAGGATTTCCGTTCTTATGCGGATACACAGAAGAAGGTTGAAGAAGCTTACCGTGACAAAGACAGATGGGCTAAGATGGCACTTCTGAATACTGCAAGCTGTGGAAAATTCTCATCTGACAGAACGATTCAGGAGTATGTGGATGATATCTGGCATCTGGATAAAGTGACAGTAGAAGTTTAGTTCATGCAGAAACAATGCAAAGGCATTCTTGAAGAATAAAAAAGAACGTCTTCTCATATTTTATATGGGAGGGCGTTTTTTATATGAGATTTGCATATTTGAAATATAGATTAAAGAAAATGGGGTGCTATCTTCTGATCATTATATTGTTGCCCTATATTATTACCGTGTTCTTAAGCGGACCGGGAGCTTATGGAGCTTCCAGAGTGGACGAGACTATGGTAAATGTGAAGGCAGACGGGGAAAAGTCCGGCAGTGATGGTGGAAAACAGGAAGATTCTAATGCTGAAAATGTGGATAAAATTCAGATGCCGCTCAGTGAATACTGTATTGGAATTATGGCCAGAGAAATCCCTGCGGTTTATGAGGAGGAAGCTTTAAAAACCCAGGCAGTTCTTGTGCGGACCCAGGTATGTCTGGCGCTTGGCGCAGGGGCAGATACTATATTAGAAGAGAGATACTGGACAAAGAAAGATATGCAGGATTCCTGGGGAGCAGATCAATATTCCAAGTATTATAAGCGGCTTGAGCATGCATGGGAGGAGACCAACGGACAGGTGCTAACTTATGAAAATGCGCTGGCAAAGACACCATTTTGCAGACTCAGTAATGGAAGTACAAGGGATGGACGGGAGGCGCTGGGGAGCGAAGATTATCCGTATCTGAAGATTGTGGACTGTCCGCTAGATATTGAGTCGAAAGAACAAATTCAGACAATTACTATAGACGATATGGATGCAGAAGTAACTGGGGTAGACACTGCAGGATATGTACTTAGCGTCCGGGTTGGAAATGACACCGTGAGTGGAGAAGAATTCCGAACCAATTATCATCTCGCATCAAGCTGCTTTTCTTTTCAGAAATATGACGGAAAGCTGCGGATCACGACCCGGGGTATTGGACATGGACTGGGCTTAAGCCAGTACACGGCAAATCAAATGGCAAAAGAAGGAAAAAGCATGGAAGAGATACTGGCACATTTCTTCGAAGGGACAGAACTGAAAGAAGGCGTGGAGATCGTGCAGGTGGAAGGCGGAGCAGGAGAGTAGCAAAATTTGTAAAGCCATAATAGTATTGTACAAAAAGCCGAGGCATTCTTGAAATTTCCATATAAGAAAGGCTAGAAAAAGTCAAAGACAATATTTTATATGTAGTTTGTATAGTACCACTACAATCTGGCAAGAATAGAGTCAGAGGTGGTGATGAAAATGAACGATAATAATAAGATGGATCGCGGCAAAGAACATGCCGGTCCGAAAAAAATGACGCCAAGGCAGAAGCAAAAGAGAAATCGTAAGGCGACACTGGCGGCAGTTCTGTGCTTTGTGGCAGCCATAGCAATTGTTGGAACATACACAATGCGGGATTACAAGACAGTGAAAAAAGAAGGGGAGCTCGCAAAAGCACAACTGGAGGAACAGAAGAAAGCACTGGAGGAAGCCAGTCAGGAAGCAAGTGGAAATGCACAGAAAGACAGTGCTTCTGAGTCAGGCACGGATGGTGCCGGAACCGGTGGAAAAGCCGAAAAGAGTGGCTCTGGTGCAGGAACAACAGGGACTGCAAGCAAAAATGCTGCAACAGCCGGAAACACAGATGGATCCGGAAATAATGGCAACCAGGACGGCAACAGACAGACTAACGGAAGTCAGCAGGCGGCAAGGACAGCGGGTAGTGCATCTTCCGCAAACTTTACAAGCGACAGTAAGATGATCTGGCCTGTAAGCGGCACGGTGCTTATGAATTACAGCATGGACAAAACAGTTTACTTCGCGACACTAGACCAATACAAGTATAATCCGGCATTGGTTATCAGTGGAGCAGAAGGAGACCAGGTTCTGTGCGGTGCACCGGGAATAATTAAATCCATTGATGTGACCGCACAGACAGGAACAACCGTGACCGTAGACCTTGGAAATGGTTACGAAGTCCTTTATGGACAGTTAAAAGAAGTGCCAGTAAAAGTCGGCGACCAGGTAGAGGCAAAAAGCATTCTCGGCTATATCGGACAGCCGACAAAGTATTACAGCGTGGAAGGATGCAACGTATATATGGAATTACGAAAAGATGGAACACCAGTAAACCCTGTAGATTATATGACAAAAAGATAAAGAATGTGTATAATTGGGGACGTAGTAAAATGAAGTTTTGCTATGTCCCCAATTAAAGGAGAAATCATGAATTATACATATATTGTGGAGTGTGGGGACGGTAGTCTCTACACTGGCTGGACGAACAATCTGGAAAAAAGAATACAGGCTCATAATGCAGGAAAAGGCGCGAAATATACGAAGAGCCGTCTGCCGGTGAAACTGGTGTATTTGGAAACATTTGCCACGAAGGAAGAGGCAATGAGCCGGGAGTATGCGATTAAGCATATGAAAAGGAAAGAGAAGTTACAATTGATTGAGAATAGGGCTGAAATATTTAATATTTAAGTACTTGCTTTTTTGAAAATAACGGTTATAATATTGATATAAGAACAAGTAGTAATAAAAACTATGTATGGAAATGCGAAAGAAGAATATAACATTATTTTCAGGAGGAGTAAGTTATGGCAAAAGTAATAGAAGAACATGTAAAAGATCCGGGAAGTGCGATCACACATTTTATTGGAATGCTGATGGCGATATTTGCAGCAATTCCGTTGCTTATCAAAGCAGCTCATGAGCCTGGCAGGATTTATCTTGTATCTATTGCAGTTTATGCGATAAGTCTGATTCTGCTTTATGCAGCTAGCACGACATACCATACATTTAACATTTCCAAGAAGGTAAATACGATTCTGAAGAAAATTGACCATATGATGATCAGCGTACTGATTGCCGGAAGTTATACACCAATTTGTCTGTTAGTGCTCGGCGGACGTATGGGATGGATTCTACTGGCAATTGTATGGGGATTCGCAATTGCGGGAATTCTGATAAAGGCGTTTTGGGTATTTTGCCCGAAGTGGGTATCTTCCGTACTTTATATTGGAATGGGGTGGACTTGTGTACTTGCATTTACACAACTGCTCAACTCCCTGTCACCGGCGGCATTTGGATGGCTTTTAGCAGGCGGAATCATTTATACAGTCGGCGGAGTGATCTATGCACTGAAACTTCCGATTTTTAACAGGAAGCATAAAAATTTTGGAAGCCATGAGATTTTTCATCTGTTCGTGATGGGAGGAAGCCTGTGCCACTTTGTAGTGATGTACGCATTTGTGCTGTAGCAGATGAAGATGAAGGAGCCGTGCAGCAGACATAATTTTTATGTCAAAACAGCGAGGAAAAAAATAGCAGAGAATAAGAAACAGTCTGAGAGGAAAACTTTCAGGCTGTATTTCGTATACGTAGAAAATGTAGTTTCCTGCGTATACGAAAGTTCTCTAGAGACTATAACAGATGGAAGAAATACTTAAGGGACAGGATGATAGAATTAAAGATCAAATTAACAAATTTAAAGAACAGGACGATAGGCTCAAAGAGCAGGATAAAGTAATTAGAGAATTAATGAAGAAAATTGAACAGTTAGAAAATAAATAATGAAAACAGGTATCTCCGCTCATTGGCGGAGATGCCTGCTTTGAGACTTAATTTTCATTGAGTGAAGAAAAATCGGTAAGTTCTTCCATCAAATTATGTACAGTAGTCATTTGATGTATTCTGCCAACATTGCTTCCGCAGAAGATAAGCCCATTTTCAACATCACCTTTTACAGCATTGATTAGCGCCTGAGTAATGCAATAAGGAACAGTGCCAGGATTGCACTGGGCAAGGCAGTTATAGCATTTTTTTATTGGCTGACGCTCTCGTTCTATATTCTTGATGAACTCATTGCGAAGTGCTCTTCCCGGCATTCCAACAGGGCTTTGGATTATTTGAATATCCTCTTCTTTGGCATGTATGTAAGCTTGCTTATATGCATCTGATGCATCACATTCTTCTGTTGCAACGAAACGGCTTGCAATTTGAACACCATCTGCGCCAAGTTTTAGTGCATGTGCAATGTCTGATGAATCGAAGATACCGCCGGCAATAATGACTGGTATTTTTTTATTGTATTGTTTTTCATACTCTTTTTTACATTCAATTATATTTTTGATTTCTTCATCATAATTAAGAGAATTAATATCAACAAGTTCTTCTGTAGAAAATCCAAGATGTCCACCTGCTTTTGGACCTTCAATTACAATAAAATCAGCAGTTCTGTCATATCTGTGTGCCCAGCGTTTTAAAATAATCTGTAATGCTCTTTTAGACGATACAATTGGTGCAATCTTTGTACGGCAAGTTTCACTGACAAGAGCCGGAAGTTTCATCGGTAGTCCGGCACCACTGATAATGACATCGGCACCAGCGGCAACGGCCTCTTTTACGTGTTCTTCATAATGCTTTAGAGCCACCATGATATTTACTCCGATAAGTCCGTTGCCACAGGCGATTTCTTTTGCTTTTTGAATATGTTTCCGTATAGCAAGACGATTACATCCTGCCTGATCTTTCTCGAAGCCTTCCTCGTCATAACCAATCTGGGCAGTGGAAATGATGCCGACTCCGCCTTCTTTTGCTACAGCTCCGGCAAGTTTACTCAGGCTGACACCGACGCCCATGCCACCTTGTATAATTGGGAGTCTGGCAGTCAGATTACCAATTTGAAGATGTTTTAATTTTGTATTCATAATATTTATCCTTTCCAGAATCATTTATGCTTGAAATTAAATAGTTTGAATTTCAAACTATTTAATTATAAAACAAAACGTTTTCGATGTCAATATCTTGTAGTAATCTATTCTTTTATATATAGTATTAAATACTATGTGTAAAAGGCGAGATTAAACAATAATAACTATGTTACAATAGAATAAAATGTTTCGAATGGATTGATGGAGAAGAAAATGAAAAAACATAAAGTTATATTTAGAATACTGTTAATTGTTATATGCTGCATGTGTTTTACGGTTACAGGATATGCACGGGCCGGTGGCGGAGGTTCCAGTGGAGGATCCGGGGGCGGATCTGGAAGCAGTTCGAGCAGTGGATCGCATAGTCATTATTACGGGCAAGGCGGAAGACGCGGAGGACCGGTTGAAATGATTATCTGGTGGGGCACATTTATTTGTATGGCCGGAGCCGGAACGATAGTGTTTCATTATGGAATTCAAAAAGCAAAGCGAAAGAGCCTGCGTTCTATGAAGTCATTTGAAAAACCAGGAGAAGAATGGAATCCGAAAAAGATGAAAAAATATGTGAAGCATGCATATTTTGTTATTCAGGAATGTTGGAGGCGTCAGGATACATCTTATGCGGAAAAATACCTGAGCAAAAATCTTATTCAAAATTGGAATTCGAAACTGGGTTGGATGGAAGTAAATCATGAAAAGCCAGTACAAGAACGAGTCAGATTTTTAAATGCGGCTCCGGTATTTGCCTTTGATAAAGAAGGCGAAGAACACGATCGGGTGATTTATTTGATTCATGGAAGAATGATTGGATATTATATAAATATCGATACAGGAGAAGTTGTACGTGGAAAAACATCTCCGGAAACATTTTATGAGTATTGGGTATTTATCCGTGAAGATGGAAGATGGGTTTTGGATGAAATCCGGCAGAAAGATGAAGTGGATGTGGAGCGGTTGTAAGGCTGCGCCATGCCCATTCATAGACCTGCGGTCTATTTCATGGACGGCTGTCGCCGCATAAGTCAACGAGGCTGCGCCGAGCCATTCGGAATCCGCTGGCGCTACTTCCTCATGTAGGGCTGTCGCCCAATAAGTTAATAAGGCTGCGCCATGCCCATTCATAGACCTGCGGTCTATTTCATGGACGGCTGTCGCCGCATAATAAAAAAGGAGATTACACTCCTTCGTGAGTAAACTCACACGAAGTGTAACCTCTTTTTTATTGCATGGCTTGTAGCTTAGCCAAAGTATCTCTTAAGCAGTCCTTCGAATGCTTTTCCGTGACGTGCCTCGTCTCTTGCCATCTCATGTACTGTGTCATGGATTGCGTCAAGGTTAGCTTCTTTTGCTCTTCTTGCGAGGTCGAATTTACCTTCTGTTGCACCGTGCTCAGCATCTACACGCATCTCAAGGTTTTTCTTTGTGCTGTCTGTGACAACTTCACCAAGTAATTCAGCGAATTTTGCAGCGTGCTCAGCTTCTTCATAAGCAGCTTTCTCCCAGTATAAACCAATCTCTGGGTATCCTTCTCTGTGTGCAACTCTTGCCATTGCCAGGTACATTCCTACTTCGGAACACTCTCCTGCGAAGTTTGCACGAAGATCCTCTAAGATATCCTCGCTTACGCCCTGTGCAACGCCTACTACATGCTCAGCAGCCCATGTTCTATCGGCTGACTGCTCTTTGAACTTAGAAGCTGGTGCGTGACAGACTGGACATTCAGCTGGTGCAGCCTCTCCTTCGTAAACATATCCACATACTGTACATACAAATTTTTTCATAATGATAATCTCCTTTTCTTTTTATTAAAATTTTTTGTTGTTCAAGTTAGTTTTATGATTCAGAGCTTCGTTTGCATTTTTTGTAAATGAATTTATTTTTAAAGCCCTAAATCGATATTAGTAATTGTTACTGATATTAAGATAACATAATTACTTGTCATTGTCAATAATATTTTTTATTAAATTTATCTTTTTGAAAAAATAGACTGACAAGTTTGTTATGACTCACGGGATGTTTTCTGTGTGAGACAGTCTTGACAAGTTCCATAGAATAATGTTGCATGTGAATCAATCGTGCCATCAAAATGCTCCTCGGCCAGTTTATTCATGGTATTGATGTGAGCTTCGTCGATATGCAGATCAAATACCCGGTTGCAACAAGTGCATACAACGTGATAGTGTGGGTGAGTATTGCCATCAAATCGGTCCCCACCGTCAGGAGTGGTAATCTTAATTGCTTCGCCCATGTCAGCAAGCAGATTCAGATTCCGGTAAACAGTTCCAAGACTGATACGGGGGAATTCTTCTCTTACATGAAGATATACAGTATCAGCAGTTGGATGCTCAGTTGTATGATCGAGATATTCTTTAATGGATGCTCGCTGTCTGCTGTATTTCAATGTAGCCATGCGATAACCTCCTTGATAATAATAATTGTTACTATAATTAGAATAATAGAAAATGTTCCATTTGTCAACTTTTAATTTATAAATGTAATACTTTTGTAACAATTAATTGTAAAATTTTGTAAAAAAAGTGAAGAAATGGATGTAATATGATGAGAAAAAGTAGGGATAATAGCCTTGACATGGGATTGGTGCGTGATATAATAAACACGTAACATATGTAACAATTCTGTAATATTTACAAAAGATAAGAAAAGAAAACATAAGGAGGGAGTTTATGGATTCGATTCTTAGAAAAGGATTGTTCCTAGTTACCTTGACAGGAGCTATTGGAGTTTTCCCAGCTACGGCATATGCTTCTGATATCGAGGATAATCACACTATGCCAGGAGTGGGAATTGAGCAGGTGCTGAATGATTGTTATTCTTCACAGAAAGAGATTCAGGTGGAGGATTATCTGTCACCAGAAGATAAGGGCGAGTATTTAGATATGGCTTTTGCAGATGTTGAATCATTTTTATATATAAGAAGTGAACCGACAAAGCAGAGCGAATGGGTGGGTAAATTATATCCCGGTTATGCAGCAAAAATCGTAGGACCAGTTGGAGAATGGACGAAGATTGAATCTGGTTCGGTTACAGGTTATGTGTATTCGCAGTATATAATAATAGGAAGAAATGCTCAGCAGAAGGCAGAGGAAGTCGTAGAAGCTTCTGCAAGCGCAGATTCCAAAGAAGCTTTTTCTTATGCAGAATCTAGAGAAGAAGAGGAAGCACGTTTGGCTGCGGAGGCAGAAGAAGCGGCCAGGAAAGCAGAGGAAGAGGCTCAGGCTGTGAGAGAGGCTGCCGGAAGTGGTCAGGCAGTGGTGGATTATGCATGTCAGTTTATCGGCAATCCATATGTCTGGGGAGGCACAAGCCTGACAAATGGAGCTGACTGCTCTGGTTTTGTGCAGTCTGTCTACGCACATTTTGGAGTGAATCTTCCAAGAACATCTTCAGAAATGCGAAGTGCCGGCAGGGGAGTCAGTTATTCGGAAGCACTTCCTGGGGACATCATTTGCTATGATGGACATGTCGGTATTTACATGGGAGACGGACAAATTGTAAATGCAATTAATAGCCGAAAAGGAATCGGGATATTGCCTGCCACGTATAAAGGAATCCTGACAGTAAGAAGATTACTTTAAATTGGTGCATATTGAACAGAAGCATAAAAGAACAGATTAAGTAAGTGAAAAATTGCCGGATATACAAAATAGACAAAAATGTATAAAAAATTTGATTGTTGAAAAATAGTTAAAAATTTATCCACATTGAGTTATCCAAGTTTTCCACACTAAAAACGTGAAAAAAGGTGGAAAAATACATGATTTCTAAAAGTTTTCCACATTATCCACATAAAAAGGTGTGGAAACTGGGGATAATTCAAGGTAAATAAAAGAACGAATGTTTTGTGGAGTTATGATAAAAATAGTATTTTGTCGAAAAAAATCGGCAAACGTATTGACTTTTAAAAATTCAAATTTTAATGGAAAATTGTCATAAAATGTTTACACAATGGTGAAAAGCAATTATAATAAGAAAACGTAAAAGAAAAGGAGGTGCACACATGGCACGAGTTACAAAGGAAATGACTATGGGAGAACTGCTTCAGACATATTATGAGCAGTGCCCTGAAATTGTAGATGTTCTTACAGGGTTAGGAATGCATTGCATCGGATGCCCAAGTTCTATCGGAGAATCACTTGCAGATGCTGCATATGTTCACGGAATTGATTCAGATCTTCTTGTTGAGAAACTGAATGCAACAATTAATGCAAAACTTGGTGAGTAATATTAGATTTGCAGAACAACAGAAAATAGAACAATAAAAAGCGGACTCCAATTGGAATCCGCTTTTTATTGTCAGGCATAAACCTGAAAGATTTTTCTTAGTTTTGTTTAAACATTAGCCAGTTGCTGTACTGCATCATTTTCCAGTAGTACTTTGCAATGCTCTCCGAGGAAAGCAATTGTAGCGCCGGAGGTCTTCTCTAATGTACCGTATTCAGATAACATATTACAGAGTCGACTGAAATCCTTTCGTGTATGTTCTGACTGAGTCATCGCAAGGATATAAATATTTTCGGCAGTATCTTTATACAAAGTGTTCGCACCAAAGTACATATTTCCAAGTAATCGTGAGGCCGCAAGGACATTATCCATAGAGGCAAATGAAATCAGACGGATTGCAGGTTTCTTAGGTGCAGCGTCTTTTGGTATTTCATTCTCCAAAGCTTCAGTTTCAGGATCATCTAGAGATTTTGATGAAGAGCTGACTGGATTTTCAGGTTTGGAAGAACTTTGTGCAGCATTAATCTTCTCTTTGACTTTGCCAAGCAGATCAAGAAGAGATTCAGCACCTTCCAGTTTGTCAGGGAGTCCCTGACGGGAAGAATCTCCATCCTGCCCCGGAAGAGGTGCGAATTTAGAAAAACGCGTGTCGAGTTCCTCTGGATCCTCGACTTTAGTAATGATCAGCACGATTGAATCTGAGGAAGAAGGGATTGCCTCGATCATCAATGGCATATTCTCTGCTTCAAAACCAAATTCCTGTGCTGCCTGTTGCATCATATCGTGGAAAAGTGATCTCGCTTTTTCTGTACCATAAGCCAGTTCGCTGAGTTGGAGCTGACGTTCGGCCAGATCTGCGCGTGTTAATGTACAGCGTATCTGATTGTCACTTAATTTTTCAATCTTCATATTTATCACTTCCTTTCACATAGTATAGCATAGAAAAAGTTTTTTGTTCAATAAAATAAATATAAAATCAAAAAAGTGCTTGCTTTTAAAAAGAGTATCCATTATAATGACCGTACTAGAAAATAGTTTTCCCTGGTAACTATATTTTTAGAACATATTTCTTAAAAAGTAATTCTTAACAGTATCTAGCCAATCAGAATAAGAATTCGAGAAATAGCGCGAATTCCGCGCAAAGATTCAAGAGTAATAACAATCAGATAAAAACAACAATCAGAAAAAATCAGATAACAATTAGAGTACAATCAAATAACAATTAAATAACAACAGATCATGAAAAAATCAATCAGATAAGTAACAAAGCAACAGATAGTTGAATAGTAATGCACGGCTGTTTTCTAGCAGAAAAGTGGACGTGTCTGGATATGTGGGATAATGTATCACGGCATTTTATCCTTCTGGTTTGTCATATACAGATTTCGAAGACAATGCGACCGGGGAAGTGCATTATTGAGGAGGAGGTAAAGTCATGGGGGACCCCAGAGAAAGGAATTATCAAAGTCTTTTTTCAGAGTTGGCAGGTTATGAAAAAAAGGGAGTATATATGTTAATGAACGGGGTGCCGGCAAGTCCCATGCAGATTGTGCAGGCTCACATTGTGAGGGAGGATGCAGTCTATATGCGGGATTATGTGTTGAATGATAATGGAGATATAAAAGAATTGTGTTTTGATGATGTAGAGATGCAGGAACAAGATAGATGAGGCATTCTTGAAAAAAAGTGTGTAAGTACCCTCATAAGCAAGGCTTGAATTTGTCGAAAAAGGATGACGCATGTCCGCTCGTTTGTTATAATAGCGAGTAGGAGGTGCAGCATGGACGAAAAGGAAATCAAGAGAACCACAGATTCGCGAAAAAAAGCGGAGTGGGCAAAAAGCGCCAGCAATCTGCAGAATCAGCGACGCCAGGAGTCATCCGGCCGCACGGAGACTGAGGGCGGAGCGAGAGGACAAGCAAGTCGGGAGAATGCGGAAACTTTGTCAGGAAAGGCAGCCGTAGAAGATAGAGAACGCCGCAGAGCGAGAAATGCAGGATCGTCAGCGGGAAAATCTAAGATGAGAAAAAGGCCGGCGGTATCGGAAGATGGTCAGGAGAGACCGAAGAAGAGACGTCCGATATCAGAAGATGGTCAGGAGAGACCGAAGAAGAGACCGCAGAAGGCAGAAAAGGTCTCTAAGAATCAGAAAAAGCAGGCGGCACGGCCGGCAGCAAGAAAAGCGCAGACAAAACGCAAGCGAAAAAGACGTGTAGGATTGATGATCCTATTATTGATCATACTTGGGATAGCCGCAATTGCAGGAGCATTTCTGTGGAAGAAGTACAGTCCGTCAAAGGAACGGATGGATGTAAAAAAATATTATGGAATTGAAAACGATAGTCAGATGGCTATTACGGTAGATGATCAGATTGTGGAACCTCACGGAATGATATCGGATGGGAAAGCGTATGTGCAATATGAAGTTGTAAGAGATTATATCAACAGCCGTTTTTACTGGGATGCCAATGAGAACAAGCTTTTGTACACACTGCCGACAGATATTGTAACTGTGGAAATCGGAAGCAAAGATTACAGTGTTTCCAAAGAAAAGAAAAGTGAAGATTATGTTATCCTGAAGACAGAAGGAAACACAACTTATGTCGCATTAGATTTTATTCAGCAATATACGAATATAGATTATGAAGTATATGATAGTCCGAACCGGGTGATGATTACTTGTGACTGGGGAAAGAAACAGGTTGCAACAGTGAAGTCAGATACACAGGTTCGATATCGCGGCGGGGTTAAGAGCCCAATCGTGACAGATGTGAAGAAAAAAGATGAAGTGATCGTTCTGGAGAATGAACAGAACTGGAAAAAGATTCTTACAAAAGACGGGTATATCGGATATGTGAAGAAAAATGCATTGAAGAATGAAAAAACTAAGAATGTTACCCGCGATTTTACGGAACCAGAATACACCAGTATCAAGAAAGATTATACCATTAATATGGCATGGCATAATGTAACCAACAGTACCGCCAATAGCGGTTTGCAGCAGAGACTTGCAGATAGTAAAGGGTTAACGACAATTGTGCCGACATGGTTCCATGTGAAAGATACAGAAGGGAATCTTGAATCGATTGCTTCAACAGATTATGTAAATTATGCACATCAGGCAGGCCTGGAAGTGTGGGCCGCTATCAGGGATTTCGATGGGGGAATCGGATCCAATGATGAATCACTTCAATTACTCAGCTATAGCTCGAGGAGAGAGAATCTTATCAATCAATTGATAGGAGCGGTGATGCAGGTCGGAATAGACGGCATCAATGTAGATTTTGAAAAGATTTCAAAAGATTGTGGAGTTCATTATATACAATTTATCAGAGAACTGTCTGTAAAATGCAGACAAAATGGTATCGTACTTTCGGTGGATAATTATGTTCCTAAGGGATATAATCAACAGTACAATCGCAAAGAACAGGGCGTTATGGCAGACTATGTCATTATTATGGGATATGATGAGCATAATGGAAGTTCACTGGAAGCAGGTTCAGTATCTTCTTATGAATTTGTAAAAGAAGGAATTGAGGAGACGATCAAAGAAGTACCGGCAGAGAAAGTGATCAATGGGATTCCGTTCTTTACAAGACTGTGGTCGGAAACGCCGAAAACACAGGAAGAACTGAATCAGGAGGCAGGAACAGAAGCAGCAGATTATCCGATGAAGGTGACAAGTGAAGCACTGGGAATGTCTACAGCCAGAGATAAGATCAGCCAGGCAGGTGCAGAAACAACATTAGATGAAACAACAGGGAATAATTATGCGACCTGGGAAGCTGACGGTGTAACATATGAAATTTGGCTGGAGGATGCAACCTCGATTGAGCCGAAGCTTCAACTCATGAAGGAGAATAAGCTTGCAGGTACTGCCGCATGGGCATTAGGACAGGAAAGTTCAGATATCTGGGATTTGATTTTGAAGTATGTAAATTAGAGTGATGAAAGATCAGAGAGTGAGATTGCTTTCTGGTCTTTCTTTTTTTGAATGAACAGATGGAAAAATTCATATACTGAAACAAACAGGTGCTTTGGTAAAATATACGAAGTTTTGGAGGTTTCAGGAAGTGCGCAAGAAAATTGAATTGTTAGTATTACTTCTGGCGCTGGCAGGAATCTATACCGTCAGCCGAAATCTGGAAAAATATGTACAATCGGATCAGGTGAAAAGTGAGCAAGAGCGGAAGATGGATCTTGTTGTTATAGATAGTGGTCACGGGGGAAGTGATCCGGGAAAGGTTGGTATCAATGAAGTCCTGGAAAAAGATATCAACCTTAAGATTTCAAAACAAGTGGAAAAAGAACTGAAGAATAAAGGTTATCAAGTTGTTATGACCAGGGAAAAAGATCAGATGCTCGCAGGAGCAACTTCCGGAAATTCCAAAATACAGGATATGAAAGCGAGAGTTGATCTGATAAATGAAAAGGCTCCGGGGCTTGCGGTCAGCATTCATCAGAATAGTTATCACGAAGAGGAAATACATGGTGCACAGGTATTTTATTATTCCCATTCAGCAGAAGGGCATACAGCGGCAAAGCTGATGCAGCAGGCGCTTCTTGGCGCGGACAGTGAGAATACGAGGCAGGAAAAGGCCAATGATACATATTACCTGCTCAGGAGGACTCAGGTGCCGACAATCATCGTAGAGTGTGGTTTCCTGAGCAACCAACAAGAAGCAGAGCTTCTGGCGGGAAAAGATTATCAGAAAAAAATCGCCAAGGCAATCGCAACAGGAATTGACGAGTATCTGAGAAATGCTGCCGATGGTACATAGAATGAATAGCCAGACAGACGTGATTTGGTTCGAAAAAATATTTGGAAAGTGATAACAGGTGTAGTATAATAAAAAACATGAAGACAATAGTAGAAAAAATTACAAAAGAACAACTTAATACAGAGGAAGGAAAGAAGATTATTGGTCAGGCCGGAGACTTTTTAAAAGAAGGTGGACTGGTAGCGTTTCCAACGGAAACAGTATATGGTCTCGGTGCTGATGCTTTGAATAAGACCGCTTCAACCAAGATTTATGCGGCAAAGGGCAGACCTTCGGATAATCCTCTGATCGTGCATATTACGAATATGGGAGCACTGGATAAGATTGCAGATATTATTCCGGAAGTTGCTTATAAAGTGGCTGATGCTTACTGGCCGGGACCGCTTACAATGATTTTCCAGAAGACAGAGGAAGTGCCATATGAGACAACAGGAGGTCTGGATACAGTTGCAGTACGTATGCCAAGTGATGAGATCGCAAGAGCTTTGATCGATGCGGGCGGCGGGTATATTGCTGCGCCAAGCGCGAATACTTCAGGACGTCCGAGCCCGACGAAAGCTGAGCATGTAGAAGAAGATTTAAGCGGTAAGATCGAGATGATTTTAGATGGAGGAGCAGTAGATATCGGAGTTGAATCTACCATTCTGGATATGACCGTAACACCGCCTATGATTTTACGCCCTGGTGCGATTACAAAGGAGATGCTCACAGAACTTATCGGTGAAGTAGACATTGACAGAACATTGATCACGCCGGACAGCAAAGTGAAACCGAAAGCTCCGGGGATGAAGTATCGACATTATGCTCCGAAAGCGGATCTTAGTATTGTGGAGGGACCGATGGAACTTGTGATCGATGCGATCAACCAGATGTCTGCAGAGCGTATGGCTAAAGGACACAGAGTCGGTGTGATCGGAACACAAGAGACTGTAGGCCGATACAAGGCAGACGTAGTGAAAAGCATAGGAACAAGGGCAGACGAAGCAACTATCGCCAATCATTTGTATGCGGTATTGCGCGAGTTCGATGATGCTGAAGTAGAGTATATATATAGTGAATCATTTGCAGCCGGAGGAATCGGCAGTGCAATTATGAATCGATTGCTAAAGGCAGCAGGACATCATGTGATAGATGCCTGATGGCTCTTTATGTGGTGCAGATCAAATCAGATGTGTGCCGGATATTAAAAAATCTGATAAACATGTCATGAGATGGAGGAGAAAAACATGTCTAAAGTACAGGTTATGGATCATCCGCTGATCCAGCACAAAGTGAATTATATCCGCAGAAAAGAAGTTGGTTCCAAGGAGTTCCGTGAGATTGTTGGGGAGATTGCGGCTCTTATGTGTTATGAGGCAACAAGAGATCTGAAATTGCAGGATGTAGAGATCGAGACACCAATCTGTAAGATGGTTGGAAAAGAATTAAGCGGGAAGAAATTGGCAGTTGTACCGATCTTACGTGCAGGACTGGGAATGGTCGATGGAATGCTGAGCATGATCCCGGCTGCAAAAGTAGGTCATATCGGTCTTTACAGAGATCCGGAAACGTATGAACCAGTGGAATATTATTGTAAGCTTCCGGCAGACTGTGATGAGAGGGAAGTATTTGTTGTGGATCCTATGCTGGCAACAGGAGGTTCAAGCGTAGCAGCAATTCAGATGTTGAAGGAAAAAGGTGTGAAACATATTCGTTTCATGTGTATTATAGCAGCTCCGGAAGGCGTAGAACGTATGCAGAAAGAGCATCCGGATGTAGATATTTATATCGGTGCTCTGGATGAAAAACTCAACGAGCATAAGTATATTATTCCGGGACTTGGTGATGCTGGAGATCGTATTTTCGGAACGAAATAGGAGGAAGCAGCAGTGAGTGATAAACGTAAAGACTATATCAACTGGGATGAGTATTTTATGGGAGTAGCAAAGCTATCCGGACTTAGATCCAAAGACCCGAATACTCAGGTTGGGTGCTGTATTGTCAGTCAGGATAATAAGATTTTATCTATGGGATATAATGGACTGCCGAAGGGCTGTTCAGATGATGAGTTCCCGTGGGTGAGAGAAGGAGAAGATCCATTAAAGACAAAATATGTCTATACAGTACACAGTGAACTGAATGCGATTCTGAATTTCCGTGGAGGAAGTCTGGAAGGAGCAAAGCTCTATGTGTCTCTTTTCCCATGTAATGAGTGTGCAAAAGCAATCATTCAAAGTGGAATCAAAGAAGTTATCTACGACTGTAACAAATATGATGGAAGCACAGCTGTACAGGCATCTATGCGTATGTTCGATGCAGCAGGAGTGGCTTATCACCAATACAAGAGATCGAATCGCAAGATAGAGATTGAATTGTGAATCAGATATTCTTAAAAAATCGGCAGAATAGGGAAGCAGATGAGAGGATTTCCGGGAGGAGATCCTTTTTTTTTGAATAGAAAAACATGTGGGATAAAAATAGTATGCTATATAAATAATACTGATTTTTAAGATTAAACCTATGAAATGAAACAGCATTTCTGAATAAAAATCAGACGGGGATATTTTAAAATATGTCATATGGTAAGCTTAACAAGGATATATATGAAAATAGAAGGAGGCTTGGATATGTCACAGAGATGTTCGAATTTTATGATAAATTTTCTGATCCGTATGTCAGTAGGGGTGATGTTGATTCTTGTGATAAATGGATTCTTCGTGTCAAAAGAGATTCCGGTTAGGGTGGGGCTGAATCCAATAACAATGGCCGCCTCCGGAACATTAGGAGTCCCGGGGGTTGCCCTGCTATATGGTGTGGCCTTTTATGAGAGCCGGTAAGCAACACTGCAGATAAACCCTTTGGGAGCAAGAATGGAAGTGATTCTCCAGGATGAATATTCGTCCTGGAGTTCTTTTTTATCCGTAGTGACGTAAAATGTACGTTCAGATTCCTTCGTAAGATAAAAAGAAGTGAAAGAAGTTGTCATACCCGTTCCAAGTCCCTTTACGAAGGATTCTTTTAAAGTCCAATAGTGGATAAAATGTTTTACGCGCTCTTCGTCAGAGTAATCAAGAAATTTTTTAATTTCCTCCGTGTGGAAAAAACGTCCCATCAGAGATTGAAGCCTGACATTTCTGTCAACTTTTTCAATATCAATACCTAGTGGTGTGGAGGTTGACATTGCAAATGCAAGGTAGCCTTCGGTATGAGAAATATTAAAATAAAGATTCCGTCCGATTGCCGGAGAGGCAAGATAGGGTTTGCCATGTCTGGATTCATGCAGGCATACCAGACCTTTGTCAATACACAGATAATAAGAAAGGATTTCTCTGATCATGGCACGCCCGGCACCTGCTTTGTGCAAGTTGCTGTGCTCTGGTTCCGGCACATAGATAATGTGTACTTCGCCCGCAGCAGGAAGTGAAGGAGTTTTACCTTGTAAATCGCGTAATTTTAAGAATTTGAACTCCATAATATGAACTCCTTTCCAGTGAGATAAAGTCTATAAGTTTTAAAATTCTATGGATATATTATAACTGTTTCCAGATGATTTTCAATGATTGATAAGAACAAATCTATCTATGTTGCACAAAGTTTTACATTTTCTAAAAAAGGGATAGACAAAAGGGAAAAGCCTGTCTATAATCCAAGACATCTGATTGTTATATTCTAGTTGGCAAGACATAACCATTCAAGTTATTCAAAGTAATTCAATGTTATTCGACCATTTATTCCGGTCATGAATTCCTAAGAAGATAACGAGAGAACACACAAGAAGAGGAGGGATAATATGTGGAGAGCAAAAATCTGGTAATCTGTGATCCAGAGACAAAATTTGCTTCCGCGTTTGCACAGTATCTTACAAGACAGAAAGAATTGGCGGTCCGTGTCAGGACATGCAGTGATCTTTCTTATGTATTGGCTATACAGGAGAAAGAGAAGATCGATTTTCTGTTCATATCTTCGGAGTATCCGGAAGATTCCAGAAAACAGGTAAAGGCCGGTATGGTATTTGTAATCGCACCAGAAAGAGAGGTGGCGTTGGAAAACCGGGAGGTGCCGATCTACAAATACCAGCCGGGAGATCAGATTCTGGCGGAAATGATTCGTCAGTGCAGCATGTCAGGAGACGAGAAGCAGATATTTTTAAAGATTACCGGGAAAAAGAACTGCAAAGTAATTGCGGTATATTCTCCGGTGAGAAGAATTGGAAAGACAACCTATGCAATCCGGCTTGGCAGAAAACTGGCAAAGGAGGCAAATGTATTGTATCTGGGAATGGAAACTTACGGTGGAGAAGGTGGACATTTTCCGGAAGGAACACAGACACTGGCAGATGTCCTGTACTATGCAAGGCAGGAACAGAGCAATATCGGAACGGTACTTACAACTATTGTGAGACACTCGGAAAATCTGGATTATATAGTACCGATGCCTGTATCCGAAGACATTAAGGAGATTGACTCGGAAGAGTGGATCAGGCTGATACAGAAAATTATAGAACAAAGTATTTATGAAATCGTGATTCTGGATATGGATGAAGGCGTTCGGGACATTTACCGGGTGCTTCGGATCTGTAATGAGATTCACATGCTTACGATTGATGATCCGGTCGCAGAGGCGAAGGTGGCGCAGTTCGAGGCAGAACTGGAACTTCTGGGCTACGAGGATGTCAGACGTAAGATTATACGAAAGGAGCAACGCACATGATACAGGCGGAACAGCTTCATGCGAGGATTCTGGAGGAACTGGATCTGTCCAGAGATATTCCGGATGAGGAGCTGACGGAGTTGATTCACCGCGTGCTGGACGAGGCATCCGGCAGAGAATATATACCGCTTGGGAAAAAGGCGGAGCTTGGCAGAGAATTATTTAATGCATTCCGGAAATTTGATCTTCTTCAGGAATTTCTGGAAGATGATGAGATCACGGAGATTATGATTAACGGGACTCAGAATATATTTCTGGAGAAGGAAGGAAAACTGATCAGATCCGGGAAAAGGTTTGTTTCGCGGGAGAAGCTGGAAGATGTCATTCAACAGATCGTTGCAGGATCCAATCGGATCGTAAATGAAGCATCTCCAATCGTGGACGCAAGACTTCCGGACGGGTCGAGAGTAAATGTGGTACTGGGGCCCATCGCTTTAAATGGGCCCATAGTAACCATAAGAAAATTTCCAAAAGAAGCAATTACAATGAAACAGTTGATCCGGTGGGGTTCTATCTGCCGAGAAGTAAAAGAATTTCTGGTAAAGCTTGTTAGGGCAGGCTACAACATATTCATCAGTGGAGGAACCGGATCAGGCAAGACCACATTCCTGAATGCTTTATCGCAATACATACCAAAGGATGAAAGAATCATTACAATTGAGGACAACGCAGAACTACGGATTCTGGATATTCCAAACCTGGTAACTCTTGAGGCGAGATGCGCCAATCTTGAGGGAACAGGTGAGATTACTATACGCGAATTAATTCGGACGGCGCTTCGGATGAGACCAAATCGCATCATTGTCGGAGAAGTTCGCGGAGCCGAAGCAATTGATATGCTGCAGGCACTTAATACTGGTCATGACGGAAGTCTTAGTACCGGTCATGCCAATAGTCCTAAGGACATGCTTTCTAGGCTGGAGAGCATGGTGCTGATGGGAATGGATCTTCCTCTTGGGGCAGTTCAGAGACAGATCGCATCAGGAATCGACATTATTGTGCATCTTGGAAGACTCAGAGATAAAAGCCGTAAAGTACTGGAGGTTTCAGAAATCCTGGATTATCAGGACGGTGAGATTCTGGTGAGTCCACTGTACAGATTCGAAGAGACAGGAGAAAAGGATGGGAAAATTCAGGGAACTTGGAGAAAAATGGATGACCTGGTTCATACACAGAAGTTACTGGCAGCAGGATATAAAGAAGTGTGAATATGTAAAAATGATCTTGAAGGTCATCATTATTGTGACAGGAACGGCATGGATATATTATCGCTCATGGGTGGCAGTTATATTGTTGATTCCGGCAGGCGTGTGGTATTACATACAGCTTCTGGACGAATGCATTAAGCGAAAAGAACAGGAATTTCTAGTACAGTTCAAAGAACTGATACAGACATTTTCCTCTTTACTGAATACAGGATATTCTGTGGAAAATGCAGTGAAAGAGAGCCTGAAAGAGATGCAGGTTTTTTACTCTGATGATGCGGCAATTCTACGTGAGCTGGAAATCATGGTCAGGCAGATCCGGGTACAGGTACCGGTGGAACAGGCAGTAGAAGAACTGTCCGAGAGAACAAAGCTTCCAGATGTGGAAAACTTTGCCGGAGTCTTTGTCACGGCCAAGAGAAGCGGAGGAAATCTGATGTCTATTATCCGCAATACAGCGGATCAGATTGGAGACAAAATTGATGTGAAACGGGAAATTGATACAATGCTGGCGGCGAAAAAATATGAATTTCAGGTGATGTCGGTCATTCCTTTTGGAATTGTACTTTATATGACTGTCAGTTTTCCGGAATTTATGGGAAATCTTTACGGAAATATAGCAGGAAGAGGAGTGATGACAGGATGTCTGATCATATATTTGGGCGCATACGGGCTTGGGCGAAAGATCATCGAGATCGAAGTCTGAGTATCGGAATCATGTTAATGGTGTTTGCGGTGGGAGTTGTAGCTCTTATCTGGGATTACAATAGTGCCTACAGAAAAAATGTAGAGGAGATCACAAGAAAAACTTATGGCAAAGGGAAGAAGACGGAAGAACTGCGTGTAGAGGGAAAAGACCGGGTATTGGGGGAAATTCCGATCGAAGTAACAGAGCAGGTCTATGGAGAACAGGAAATCAGTCAGGTATTAAAGCAGGCAGTAAAGAAAATAGATTCGTTGATTCTGGGGGAGAATATAAGTCTGGATCATGTGGACCGGGATTTGAATCTTCTGACAGAGATTCCAGGAAAGCCGATCGACGTTACATGGAAGCTTGACCGCTATGATGTGATTAATATTTACGGAAAATTAAAGGAAGATAAGCTTGTAAGTGAAGGGACACCGGTGAAGCTGACAGCCATATTGACGTATCGGGAAGATGTAGAAAAACAGGTACTGTATGAATGTATGGCAATGGTCTATCCACGAATGACCGGAAGTGATGGAGCGTTATTAGAAAAGGTGCGCCGGACAGTGGCAGAAAAAGATCAGGATACCAGAGAATCCGGGACGTTAACATTGCCGAAACAGGTGGATGGACAGGAAATACATTTTTATACGGTAATGAACTGGAGAGGTGCAGTAATTATGGCGACTGCAGTTGTGATTTCCGTGCTGTTTTTTGCGCTGGACAAGCAGAACGAGATAAAAGAAAAACAGGCAAGACAAAAACAGATGTGTCTGGATTATCCGGAAGTCATCAGTAAGCTGACATTACTTTTAGGCGCAGGAATGACGGTCCGCAAAGCATGGAGAAAGATTGTAAATGATTACGATTCGCGGATAAAGCAGCAAGAGAAGCGTGCAGTTTATGAAGAAATGAAGTATACATGCCGACAGATGGATGGCGGTGTTCCAGAAGCAGAATGTTATGAGAAATTCGGAAGAAGATGCGGGACAAAGGAATATATGAGATTTGGTGCATTGCTGTCACAAAACCTGAGAAAAGGTACAAAAGGTCTAAATGACCTGCTTCGGCTGGAAGCAATCCAGTCTTTTGAAGAGCGAAAAGCAAGAGCAAGACGGCTCGGGGAAGAAGCAGGAACAAAGCTATTGCTTCCGATGTTTCTGATGCTGGCAGAGGTGCTTGTGATTGTTGTAGTCCCGGCATTTTTTACCGTACAAATGTAGGCATTGTAAAAATATAAAAATATGCCACAGAAGATATGACGGAATAGAAAAGCGGGTGTAGAGAAGCAAGAATAGAGAAAGCGGGAGGATTAATTATGTGGAGAGTTTGGTATTTAAAACACAGAGTGAGAGAAACATTGGAAAACAAAGACGGAGTCGGAGTTGTGGAAATTATCTTAATTTAATGGTCGTACTGATTTCACTTGTCGTTATATTCAAATCTCAGCTCACAAGTCTGGTCGAGACGATTTTCGAGAAGATTACAAGCGAGAGCAGCGGTATTTAAAGGGGGAAGTCACAGTGTATTTAAGTCTGGTATTTATTTTACTTATTTCATTTGCCGGAGCAATGCTGGAAAGTGCCTCTTTACAGAATGTAAAAAATTACAGAAGAGCAGATATGACACGGGCGGTGGAAAGCATATTTGCAGAGTATCAGAAGGAACTCTGGGAAGTCTACGGAATTTTTGCACTGGAAGGAAGTTATGAGACGGGCAGTTACAGTGAAGAATTGTTAAAGGAACGGCTGGCCTATTACGGAGCAAGCGGGATGAATCAGGAAATTACAAGAATTCAGCTATTGACGGACCAAGGTGCCAGTGCATTTTACGAGCAGGTGACGGCATATATGGAAAATAAATACGGACTGGATAAGGTGAAGAAACTGGTTGGACAGACAGATACATGGAAAGCAGGAGAGGAGGCTTTACAAAATTATGAAAGGGACGGGGCAAAAACGGAACAGGAATTACAGGAGCTGTTGTCGCAGAAGGAGGAATTTCCAGAGGAAGAGAATCCCTTATCGCATGTGGCGAAATTAAAAAGCATGCCTCTTGTAGATCTGATTATGCCAAAGGGACGTGTAATGTCAAAGAAAAGTATTACGTTATCGGAAATGGTATCTCATAGAAAACGAAATCAGGGATATGGAGATTTCTCAGATGTAGCAGGATCGGGAAGTACAATCAGTAAATTACTGTTTGGAGAGTACGTGCTGGAACATTTCAAGATGGCTTCGGATAGCCTGCAATCTGGCAATGGAAATTATAATAGTGGAGATTCTGTCGGTGGAGATTTTGTCAGAGGAGATTCTGCTAATGAAGACTTCAGCAACGGGAATCGTGGTGACATGGCAGGTGCGGGGAGTCTGGACTATGAACTGGAATATATTCTGGAAGGCCATGCCAGCGACAGAGAAAATATGGAGACAGTTGCCAGTAAGCTTCTTATGATCCGATTTGTGCCAGATTATGCATATATCCAGACGGATTCAGAAAAGAAAGCAGAAGCCGAGGCGGCAGCGCTTACATTATGTACGGTGATCGGACTTCCGGAACTGGCAGAGGGTGCCGCGCAGGGAATTTTACTTGCATGGGCTTATGGTGAAGCAATCATGGATATTAGAACGCTGATAAGTGGAGGAAAAGTACCACTTGTAAAGAACGCAGAGGATTGGAAACTAAGCCTTTCCGGACTGATGCAGCTTGGCAGTGCAGGAGAAAATGTGGCAGCAGATAGTGGTAAAGATATGGAAAGCGGACTTGCTTATCGGGAATACCTTCGCATGCTGTTGTTCCTGAAATCCCAGGATGAAGTTGGGATGCGTACATTAGATATGATGGAACAAAATTTAAAGATACGATATGGACAGACATTTTTTCGGGCAGATGCCTGCATCAGCAGAGTAGAATTTCACAGCACATGCAATCTGCGTCGTGGGATTATGTACGATTTTCCGACATATTTTGGATACAATTAAAAACGAAATGAATCGATAACGGGTGGGTGCAGATGTCCTTCCGCTCCCCCTACCGGGAGTTATAAAATTTCTGCTAACTGAAAACATAAAAAATGAAAGGAGAAAGATTCGATGAACTCAGATAAAGATATCCCTTTATTATCCAGCATATACAAATCCAAGCATACAGGAAGGGCATCTGCATCCACCCGAAAAAAAGGAAGCATTACCGTGGAGGCTGCCATGGCAGTACCAATCTTCTTTTTTGCGACGCTGGCATTGGTATTACTGCTGGAGCTGTTATCCGTGCAGACGGCTGTGCGAAGCGGACTTCAGGAAGCGGGAAAGAAGCTTGCAGTGCAGGCAGTAGAAGTCCCGGCAGTGATTCCGTCAAATCTGGAACGTGATGTTGTAAATTCTATTGGAGCAGAACGGTTAGAGAGAAGCATTGTAGAAGGTGGCAGCTCAGGAATTAATTGCAATCAATCTTATTTGTCGCCGTTTACGGGAATTGGAGAAATTCAGGCATCTTATCAGGTGCGGATTCCGGTTCCGGGCTTTTCTATAGCGCCGATTTCTTATAAGGAAACTATGAGGATTAAGGCATGGACCGGCTATGAGGCAGGAGGGTTTGGTGAAGAAGATGATCAGATTGTATATGTAACGGATACAGGAGTTGTCTATCACAAAAATCCACATTGTACGCATCTGGACCTGTCGATCCATGCGGCGGCGTCATCGGAACTTAATAGTCTTCGTAATGAAAATGGCGGAAAGTATCATGCCTGTGAGAAATGTGTTCATGGCAGCAGTATGGGTGGAAGTGTGTATATTACTGATCAGGGTGACCGGTATCATAATTCACTGACATGCAGCGGATTAAAGCGTACCGTATATACAGCGAGAATTTCTGAAGTACCGGGAAAGCGCGCATGCTCAAAATGTGGTGGAAAGTAGAATGCCGGGAATGACAAGTAGAATAAGAAGAGGTACAAGATGTGGGAAATATAAATAGAATGGTAGATATAGTTGTGCTGTTAATTCTAACCGGGCTGTCTGTGTCAGATATTAGAAATAAAAAAGTTTCCAGAAAAGTTCTGACGTTGTGGGGAATATTGACAGTCTTCTGGAAAATAGTGGATTTTTATCAGATCAGAGTGTTCCTGGAAAAGATGGAACAGACGAATGTAGAGAATCTTGTTGGAATCTGTGCAGGAATCGGAGTGGGAGTGCTGTTCCTTCTTGTTAGTAAAGTGACAGAAGAAGCAATCGGTTATGGAGACAGCGTGGCAATTATGATTCTTGGAGGATATCTGGGATTTTGGAAAGTTGTGGAAGTGCTGGCAGCAGCAATTTTTACAAGTGGAGTCTGCTCGGTGATATTGGCATTACGCGGACGAGTGAAGACAATGCCATTTTTCCCATTTTTGACTCTTGGATATATTCTGATGCTGGCAGAGCAGAGAGGCGGTGTATTGTGAGAGGTTATACAGTAGAGATGTCTTTTTTAACGCCAATCATTATGTTGCTGGTCATGAGCAGTATCTATGCATTTTTTTATTACCATGACAAGAATATAATTGCGGGAGCAGCTTATGAGACAGCAGTAGTCGGCAGTAACAAAGCGAGAGAAAAACCAGGTTCACAGACAGAATCTGGAGATAGGAGCGGGACAGATGTGGCGGAACTGGAAACACTTTTTCAAAGTTGTGTGAATGGAAAGTGTATCTTATTATCTACAGTCCAGGGACAGGTCACAGTGGAAGAAGATGAAGTCTGTGTCCGGGCACAGGGGACATGGAGGAAGATGAAAGTCAGTGTGGAAAAACGTGCAGCAATTACAGAACCGGAGAAAAAGCTTCGGGATATTAAGAAAATAAAGGAGTTCGTTAATGGAACGTAAGATTACGATAGAAGAGTCAGTCCCTTATACAGAGGACTATCAAAATAAAATGCTGGAAGAAAATCAGGTGGGAGGACTGCTGGAAATGCATGGACGGGGAATGGATGACAAAAGCTGTTATGATTATGATGTGAGTGGAAAGGTGTCCATGAAAGCGCTCTATGAAAAGCATACGATGAGTGGAGAAGAAATAAAAATATTGCTAAAATCTATTTTGCGTGTCGTGAAAGAAGTAGAAAGGTATCTTCTCAATGTGAATTGTATTCTGATGGATCCGGAGTATATTTTTTACACAGAAGAAAAGTATTATTTTTGTTATTATCCACCGAAAGAAAAAAGTCTGTGGGAAGAATTTCACCATCTGAGCGAATATCTGGTGAAATGTGCAGATTATCAGGATAAAGAATGTGTCCAGCTCGTGTTCCTTTTGCATAAAGAGACTATGAAAGAAAATTACAGTCTGGAACAGATTATAAAGGAGTGTGTAAAAGAAGAGGAAGAAAATGTTTTGGCAGAGGATAAAAATACAGATTTGGGAACAGAGGAAGAAAAGGAAGAAAGCACATATTTTGACCGGACAGAACATGACTGGATCGCAAGTCAGGAAATGGGAAGTACGATACTCCGTGAGACAGAAAACCTGTGGACACCAATGAAGCGTTTTCTTCACAGACGCAGAAAACCAAAGTGGGGAGACTGGGACGGGCTGTATATTGAAGAAGAAGATCTCTAGTGTTATACTGTACTGACAGGAATGATGCCGGAAAAAATCCCGGCTGGAATATCAGAGACAGGAGGCGGTTTGTCGTGAGACAGGAACGGTTTAAAATGGAAAGACAGGGGCTGGTGGAAGAAGGCCAGCAGGTGGAAGTAACAGAGAGAAGTCCGAATACGAACCTGTTTACTTATGTAGTGGAACCGGCAGTTGCAATGTCCGGAATTTACAAGACATCCGAGCGTATTCATGCAAGACAGGGCGTGATCAAAGAAATACAACATACGGACAGAGGATACTATCTGATCGTAGAGTTTGATGAGTAAAATCTTGCAGAATAACGTTGACATTACAGAAAATTAATGAGAGAATTTTCCTATGAGAAATTACAAGAAATTACCAATTTGTACAATTGCAATCGCAGCAGCGAATGTTCTGATCTTCCTCGGACTGTCTTTTATGGGTATGACTGAGGATTCCGCATTTATGATGGAACACGGAGCAATGTATGTTCCATATCTCATGAACGGAGAACAATATTATACACTGATTACCAGTATGTTTTTGCATTTTGGATTCAGTCATCTGATGAACAATATGGTGATGCTGCTGGTCATCGGTTACAGCCTGGAACCAGAGATTGGAAAGATCCGTTTTCTGCTCATTTATCTTGGAAGCGGACTGATGGGAAATCTCGTATCGGCATGGTTTGATGTGAGTCAGGGAAGCTATGCGGTATCAGCAGGTGCTTCCGGAGCAATCTTTGGAATTGTGGGAGCACTTCTTTATGTTGCAATCCGTAATCATGGACGAGTCGGAGAGATTTCAACAAGAGGACTTGTTCTGATGGCAGGCTTAAGTCTCTATTATGGATTCACCGCACAAGGGGTGGATAACGCAGCCCACATTGGCGGGCTGGTATCCGGATTTTTACTGGCGGTACTCACATATTGGAAACATAAGCCGAAACAGTATTAAAAAATGTTTTAAGGAATTGGAATTGTAAGGGTGAATGTAGTTTTTACCTGGCAGTCCGGCAGATCTGGTTCTGAGTGGACAGTCAGTGTTCCGCCATGCGCTTCGATAATTCGACGGGAAAGTGGCAGACCTAAGCCTGTTCCGGACGATTTGTACGTGACAAATGGTTCGAAGATTGCAGATAGATGTTCTGGTGCAATACCACAGCCGTTATCGGAGACGGAGATAATCAGATTTGAATGCTCTTTCCATGCGTGAAAATGAATTTGCGGGGAATAGGTAAGTGCTTTGCCGGTATCTAAAGATCCGTTACTTTCACAATTACAGGCAGAATCAAGATGATTAGAGCATGTAGATTGTTGAATCAGTACTGCATCGCGCGCATTTCCAAGAAGATTCAGAAGAACTTCCCGAAGTTTGATGGAATCTGCAGGCATAACAGGAAGTTCCGGCTCTATCCGGGAGATAAATTCAATATCGGTTTCAATGATGGAGGAAGCAAAGGATAAGGAAATTTTCTTGAGAAAGATGTCTAAATCTGTCGAAGAAGGTGACAGACGTTGACCGTTGTTGTATGCTGATAACTCTTCCAGTAGTTGTTTCATATATTCGATGTCGCTATGTAAGTCTGACCAGTGCCGGATATTCAGAACTTCCGGATTGGATGCTTCGATTATCTGTAAGGTACTGTATATAAGAGTCAGCGGGTTGCGAATTTCATGGCTGATGGTACTGATATCCATACGGTGGGAGTGAAGAAGTCTGGTGAGAAGCTCTTCTTTCTCAGGACTTTCTGCCATGATTTGGTGTAATTTTTCATAATCAGATTCTGTGAACATAATGATTACCGCCCTTTATGAATTTATTTTTTCATAGTGTAGCATTGGCGGATAAAATAATCAACAATTTTTAAAATGACTTTTTAAATGAAAGAAGGAAATGAAAATGAAAGATGATAACTGCATTTTTTGTAAACTGGCAAATGGAGAAATTCCAACAGCAACATTGTATGAAGATGAAGATTTCCGCGTGATTCTGGATGCCAGCCCGGCTTCGAAAGGACATGCACTGATTATTCCAAAAGAACACTATGCCAATTTGTATGAGTTGGACGATGATAAGGCTGCAAAAGTTATGGTGCTGGCTAAGAAAATGATTACAAAGCTTACAGGCATCTTACACTGTGATGGGTACAATATCGTGCAGAATAATAACGAAGCAGCAGGACAGACTGTATTCCATTTCCATTTACATATGATTCCGCGTTATAAAGGTGACGAAGTTGGACTTGGCTGGAAGATGGGCGAGCTTACCGAAGAGGATAAGCAGGATATTCTGTCTAAATTATAAACTTGAAAGAGATGGAAATTAAATGGTGGAATCTGAAGATGTAAAGAAAGCTGAAATCGACAGGCTTTACAAAGAAAATGTAAGTAAAGTGTACCGAACGGCATTGTACTACGTCGAAGATCACTATGTGGCAGAAGAGATTGTGCAGGAAGTTTTCCTAAAATTATACGACAACCTGGGAGATATATGTATGGAGTCCGTGCCTGCGTGGCTGATCACTACCGCAAAGAATATGGCAAAGAACTATCTAAGAGACAGCAAGTGGGAGACGCCGATGGAAGAGGTTCCGGAGCAGGAGGTGCCATATTCGTCAGAAGGACTGGATGCTCAACTCATAGAAGTGCTTCGTCAGAAAGAATGTTGCGACCTAAAAGATACGATCTTTGCAGATTTATATGAGAAAAATTCAAGGTGGTATGAGGCAGTTACCGTTTCATATACTTTGGATAAACCACAAAAAGAAGCTGCAGAGAAAATGGGGATACCTCTGGATACGCTGCATAGTACATTATACAGGGCAAAGCAATGGATTAAGAAGTACTACGAAGAACAGTTTCACCAACTGGATGACAAATAAAAAACAGGTGCCGAATATGACACCTGTTTTCTTCTATCAGATATCTGCGACAGAATCAGATAGTTTTGTAAGTATCTAAGCAGTTACCGATTCAATCAGATCAATGATGGTATCGATAGAATCCTGCTGGGAAGAATGCTTCATTGCATCGATGTATTTCTCGCGGTTATCATAGAGATCATGAACTGCACTGAGAAGTGTTTCGTTCGTAAGTTCCTCTTCTTCAAGCACCATACTGAATCCCTGACGCTCGAAAGAACGGGCGTTGAGAATCTGATCACCACGGCTTGCATTGGCAGACAGTGGAATCAGAAGATTTGGTTTGTGCAGGGCGAGAAGCTCGCAGATAGCATTGGCTCCGGCTCTGGAGATTACAATGTCGGTCAGTGCGAAGAGGTCACGCAACTCTTCTTTGATATATTCGAACTGTGCGTAGCCTTCTGTTCCGTTCAAAGAAGGATCGAGCTTGCCACGGCCACATAAGTGAATGACCTGGAAGTCTTTCAGAAGCTCCGGGAGAATTGCACGGATGGCATTGTTCACGGCAACGGCACCGAGGCTTCCGCCGACAACCAGAATGACCGGTTTGTCGGAAGTAAAGTGAAGAAATTCTCTGGCGCGGTACTTATCTCCGCTTAAAAGCTCCTGACGGATCGGAGAACCGGTGAGAACAGCCTTGCCTGCCGGGAGAGAAGATAATGTCTCCGGGAAGTTGCAGCAGACCTTCGTTGCAGAAGGAATGGAAATCTTGTTGGCAAGCCCAGGAGTCATATCAGATTCGTGGATAATGACTGGTACATGTTGTCCCTTACCGGCAAGGACTACTGGTACAGAGACAAAACCTCCCTTGGAAAATATAACATCAGGCTCCAGAATCTTAATCAGTTTACGTGCTTCACCCATTCCCTTGATAACGCGGAATGGATCTGTGAAGTTCTGGACGCTGAAATAACGTCTGAGTTTACCGGTTGAGATGCCATGATATGGTATACCGAATTGAGAGATAAGTTCCTTCTCAATTCCGTTATATGAGCCGATATAGTGGATGTCGTATTGTAATTCTTTAAGACGTGGTAACAGGGCAATGTTAGGTGTAACATGACCGGCAGTACCGCCGCCGGTTAAGATAATACGTTTCATAAAAAGCTCCTTTCGATAATATAAGTTACAATAAGAATGCCGTACAGATTATTCTGCTTCGTATATACTGTACGAAACAGTGAAAGATTTTCAACTTTGGCATATAATTATATTATACGTTCCCGAGAGATTTGGTCAAGAGAAAGAGAGGATAGATTTCGTTAAGAGGTAGATTATGAGTGAAAAGAAAGATCAGTTGAAAGAAATCCTAAAAGATCAATTGAATAGAGAAGCGAAACAGATTGAAGAAGAAGTCGGACTTAACGATAATGAAGAGATTCCAAATGAGCTGAAGCTCCGCATGAAAAAAGCATTAGATCAAAAAATCCGTGAGCGTGAAAAGTGTTCTGAAGATATGAAGCGAATGGATGCGTATGCGGAACTCTCGGAAGAAGACCAGGAAGCACTTCGCCTTGGACGGGAGATGTTGAAGAATCAGAGTGAGGAGAAGAAAATCTATACAATGCGCCGTAAGAAACGCAATATCCGTAGAATTGTAGCGCTGGCAGCAGTGCTGATCCTCGTAATGGCAGTTGGAATGACAAGCTTTGGCGGACCAGAGAGAATGCTGCAGTTTATGAAGAGCTCCGTAGGTGGAAGACAAGTGTCCAAAGTCAATTCCAGCGATAAGAATAAGATTATTGAGGAAGAGGATGAAGAGAAGGCATATGAGAAGATAGGGGAAGAGTTTGGAATCGAGTCAGTTCAGATAATATGGCGCCCAAAAGGCATGGAATTTGTAAAGATGGAGTTGGATACAGATATTCAGGTGGCCGAATTGGACTATGTGTGCAACGGAGAAAGAACGGAATTTATGGTTAGTGCCTCTTATGGGGAAGTGTCATTAGGCGCAGATAATGAAGATGAGATTATAGGGCATTATTATATTAAAGAAAGTGTTCCGATAGAAGTGACTGAATACAAAACACCTGAAACGGAGACGAACAGGTATAAAGCAGAATTTAAATATAATAATCTGTATTATTGCTTAACAGGAACGATGACAAAGGAAGAAATGGAAAATATTTTAAAAAATTTGTATTTTTTGTAAAAAACGCGTCAGTTTTTCGAAGTTCATGTGTCTATTATATAGGGAACCCTAAATAGAGAGAGATGGGAGGTAGATAGATGAAGCGATGTATGTCCATATGCTGCGTGTTTGCTATGGCTTTAGGATTAAGCTTTGGAGTATCGACGGATACACAGGCGGCATCTAGCGTGAAGGTGATCGACGGGTCAAAACTTACAACAGATGCAGAATCCATCGGCTATAATCAAAAAGTTGCCAGAGGCGAAGATCTTCTGACAGGATATTCCAAAATTGTCCGGATGGGTCCAGGAGAAATCTATGCCGGAGGAACAACGTTAGCTTCGCATGAGGTAAAACGTATCGGAATTGGGGTAATTATTGAACGCGCTAAGGAAGAAGATACAAAATGGTCTTTTTATGATTCCTGGAATAAGTTCTTAGAAAATGCTGATCGTGTTTCTTCTAAGAAATACATGGATGTAGAAGGTGACTATTACTATCGTGTTCGATGTGTTCATTCCGCAGGTGAAGATAAAAGCAGCAGTTTCACAGATGGAGTTTACATTGAGGAACCTTAAGTAAGATTTTGTAGAAAAGAAAAAAGAATTTAACAAATTTATAATTACAATCAGATTAGTGGGCAAGACCATTATAATGATGGAAAAAACAAATTAAAAACAAATTTCGGGTAAAGTTAGTAGGTTGGATCATAATACTTTAGAAATTTTATAACAACTGAATATTGAAACAATTAGACGCTCTTCCACAGCAATCTACATATTTCATGGCCCTTACGTTGGTTCGCAGGGCTTTGGAAGAGCGAAGGAACTGGAGACAGTTCAAAGAAAATTTAAAAGAAAAAAAATATTATAACAATCAAGAGAAGTAAGTTTAGGTAAGTTTAGTTTTAGGACACGCAAGCTATTAAAAGCTGCGTGTCCTTTTTATGTCACATTTAGTTTATCAGGTATTGGAGTTCAATGTCATAGGTGTTATTTATATTTATTTTCATGCTAATACATATTATCATATTAGCATGAAAGGAGATTCCATATGACTCAATTTGAAAAATTA
>ERZ791931.496-NODE-496-length-43059-cov-45.199819_pt1 | contig 43059 bp, 27 predicted proteins | sample MGYA00510127_ERZ791931 | MGnify/ENA primary metagenome ERZ791931 (study PRJEB30046, sample SAMN00792067) | human gut metagenome | study: EMG produced TPA metagenomics assembly of the A metagenome-wide association study of gut microbiota in type 2... | reverse complement strand
AGTTACCGGATGTATCCTTATCTCTTCCATACCACTTCAAGGGAAAGCAAAAAATATCTTTCCGGAGCAAGACATACAGTCTTTCTCCGGACATGCCCGGACAGATACAAGGGTGGCATACAAGGAAAAAAGAGACACACTCATACAAAATGACCATACGTTACTGATAGCCGGACATTTTGTAGAAAATGATACACTCTTTTTTGTGCAGGAGTACGACCGTGAGGACGGAGAAATGTCACGAAACACGTATATCTTTTTGGAACCGGACCGGCAAAGCGAGTATTTCCAACCGGACTACTGGATTAATCGTTTCGAAGGTAACCATGAGGATTACCTACAGCAAATCAAGGAACACAGAAACTATCACCTGAAAAACAATGACACTCCTTACCAGAAAGTAAACACTTTCGGACTACCTGCCGACTGGATTCCTCTGCATTATTTCGACGGAAAGCCCTATGCTTACATTCCGCCTGAAGCAGACAGTCCAGCTCCCAGAAGATTAACAGACTCTCTTCTGATACAGAAAGATTTTGAAATCTATACCTTTCCACTCAGAGAAAGCCGAAAACTGTCGCCTACTCTCTATCATTTCCGACTTGAAGAAACAGATCTGTTCATCCATATACTAGACGAACAGACCCAGACTGCTGTCTGGGAATATAGGCAAGGAACGAAAAACTGGTATCACCTGATGATACCGGTCGCTTCTGTTCGCTATTTCGATCTGATGCATAGCATCGCACCTAATCACAAATACTTTGAAACACACCAAGCACCTGTATTCGACTCAGTCAACATAAAGGCTTTATTACAGCAGAAACAACCAAGCAATATTCCCGAAAAAGAATAAACCTAATAACGGAATCCATTTTCCGCTATCAGGATACATCATACCACAGGCATGATTGCTTATATAATATTTTTTAACAAATAAACATAGGGGGATTCGGTTGCTTTGACGTTTATATGAAAAAGACATTAAAGACTTTCAGTCAAATCCGAAAAAACAATTATAAACCCAAACCATTACCTGCATGACAAAGATTATTTTACCACTAGACTTTCTTTTTTAGGGAGGCATGCAGACTGCCGCATGTGGCGATGAAGAACGAATGACTGAACCGACTGTTTCATCTGGCTTTCTGCCGAATCAGGGCAATCAGGAAATTCCTGCGAACGAATTGCAACAGTACATAGACTAAAATGTTAGTTGACAAACTGACATTTTGCATATTTTTCCCTTCGAGATTCGTTTCTTTTCAGCCTGCACCGAAGCCGATATTTTCAAAGGAACAATCTCGAAGAGATGCTGCTCATAACCAAGATGATAGATAAAATTTTAACACTTTATGAAGAACAAAACAGCTCCTTCCAGAAACATTAAAGCACCTTTTTTAAGGGTATCTGTACATGTTACCGGAAGAGTCAGCCAACTTATCGAGTCATTTTTTTAATTTATCTCGATGTTTTTTTAATTTTCCACAATATTTTTCCAAAAACATGAGGAAGAAATACGCATAAAAACAGACTTTTCTTTTATCTTTTATGCAGGAATCTGAATAATTTTTCAGTTTTCACTAGCTTACTTTTCTCTCGAACAACAAAATTTGATACAGGCCATGTCAATAATCTTCCGTTTTTCCTAACAAACAGACAACCGTTATCGCTTTATGCTTTCTTTTGGAATCCGGTTGTACAACTACGGCAAAGCCTGACTGAAAAATTTTAATAAAAAAACTGGAAGTTTTTTAAACAAAAACAGAACAAGATTGTTTTATATGCAGAAGAATTAAAGAGGAAAACGATTAGACTAGACTAATTTTATGTACACAAATGTCACCGCTACAACACCGGTGACATTTTTTTTACACTTAAATAAATTCTTTGGAGGGAATAAAAAAGAAAAAGGTTGGATTCATATTCCAACCTTTTCGAGCCTCTTGTCGGATTCGAACCAACGACCCCGAGATTACAAATCACGTGCTCTGGCCAACTGAGCTAAAGAGGCAATAAATATGTTTTTTTCGAGCCTCTTGTCGGATTCGAACCAACGACCCCGAGATTACAAATCACGTGCTCTGGCCAACTGAGCTAAAGAGGCAGGTGGGCAAGCTTGCCATATCGCGCCGCTACAACCAACTACCTTTGCTGCGATCAAGCCCTGGAGGATTCGAAGGGAGCTGGCCGTATGGGACTTACCCATGTTATGTCTGCATCAGAGATTCATCATCGATGTTTCTCGATTGCGGGTGCAAAGGTACACATATTTTTTGAACCTGCAATACTTTGCCACAAAAAAATGCACAAAAATTGAAAGAAATACGTTTTTTACAAGTTTTATAGCCCGGAATATCTCCAAAAAGCGTACTTTTGTAGTCTTAATATATAAAGTTATAAAGTAAAGACAGAGATGCCAACAGACAAACCGATTACACTTCAGGAACACGCTATGCGGTTCGGTACTTTTATGGGAATATTCTGGATATTCAAATTCATTTTTCTTCCCTTGGGATTCACTATCCCTCTCCTTCAGCTATTGTTCGTACTGCTTACCCTGTTCGTTCCTGTGTTAGGATACATTTACGTACGCAAGTTCAGAAATACATACTGTAACGGTGAGATTTCATTTTTCCGTGCTTTTTTATTTACCCTGTACATGTATCTGTTTGCCGCGTTGCTGGCAGCAGTAGCACACTATGTCTATTTCCGCTTTATCGACCAGGGATTTCTGGCAGACTCATACCTGCAACAGCTGGAAAGCATCAAAGCAAGTGCCCAGGGCGAAATGGTATCTTCCATCGATCAGCTTATTCAGGCTTTTGATACGATTTCATCGTTGACTCCGCTGCAACTTACATTTCAGTTGATTTTTCAAAATATATTTTACGGCATCCTGCTGGCTATACCTACCGGCCTGGTGGCAATGAAACAAAAAAAACGTTTTTAAACTATGGATATATCAGTAATCGTTCCTTTATATAATGAGGAAGAGTCTTTACCCGAACTGCATGCGTGGATAAAGAGAGTTATGGACGCGAACGGATTCAGTTACGAAATCATCTTCGTAAACGACGGAAGTACCGACGGTTCATGGAAGGTCATCGAATCTTTAAGTAAGGACAACAAGGAGGTGAAAGGAATAAAATTCCGCCGTAACTATGGAAAATCTCCGGCACTGTTCTGCGGATTCGAACGTGCGGAGGGAGATGTGGTCATCACAATGGATGCCGATCTTCAAGACAGTCCCGACGAAATACCGGAACTCTACCGCATGATTACTGTCGACGGATATGATCTGGTTTCGGGATGGAAGCAGAAACGGTATGATCCGCTGTCGAAAACAATTCCGACCAAACTGTTCAACGCTACGGCCCGCGCTGTTTCAGGTATCCATAACCTGCACGATTTCAACTGTGGACTGAAGGCTTACCGCAAGGAGGTTATCAAGAACATTGAGGTATATGGCGAAATGCACCGCTATATTCCTTATCTGGCAAAAAATGCCGGTTTCAGCAAGATAGGCGAAAAAGTGGTTCACCACCAGGCACGAAAATACGGAAAGACAAAATTCGGACTGAACCGTTTCGTCAATGGTTATCTGGACTTGCTCACACTCTGGTTCCTGTCTAAATTCGGTATCAAGCCGATGCATATCTTCGGCTTCCTGGGTTCTATCATGTTTATTCTCGGTTTCATAGCTGTAGCTATCATAGGAGTCAACAAGTTGTACGACCTGTATGCCGGTAATCCGTACAGACTGATTACAGACAGTCCGTATTTCTATCTGGCTCTTACAACCATGATTATCGGTACACAACTCTTCCTTGCCGGATTCATCGGAGAACTGATAGCCCGCAATGCTCCTGAGCGAAACAAATATCAAATAGAAAAAGAACTGTAACCATGAAGAAACTACCGGCCATATTAGGCTTGCTTTTATTAATATGCATATTCTTCCCGGGGTGTGAAGTAGAAAACTGTCCACCCAACTCCATGTCGTATGCATATTTTTCATTAGTAGACCAGCACGGAAGGTCTTTCAATACATCAGACACCATTACGATTGTGGGACAGACACATGCCGACATCGTAGTATACGATACCCTGCCCGACGGAAGCCTCCAGCCCCGTACCGTACAGGATTCACTCATATCGGATACACTCATCAACAAGGAAGCGGGTGCCAGCAGTTTCGAACTTCCGTTCAGCTACGGCACTCATACACGGTTTGTCTTTATCTATCGCAGCCTGGAAAGACGGTATGCCGGTACTGATACCATCAATATCGAACACCGGAACATCCCGTATTTCACCAACCTGGACTGTGGCTCCATGATGTTTTACGAGGTCACCAAAGTAGAGAATACCCGTCACCGCCTCGATTCATTGACTATAACCAATCCGAATATAGACAATAATGAAAAAGAAAACTTTAAAATATATTTTACTGTTCTTGATACTGACGAGTAGTCTTTTCCTATTGCCGTCGCATGCATATGCACAAAAAAAGGACAAAGAGACATTGAAGGCAGAATACAAGGCTTCTCCACTTTATCAGGGAACTTCCGTCGGCATAGAAGTTGCCGGCGCAGGAGGATATTTGCTGGGAGGTGACATTTTGAGCAGTGAAATCATCGTTCAGACTAACTTAAAAAACCGCTTCCTGCCCGTAGTGGAAATAGGATATGGAAAAACTGACGTCATCAATGATGCCAACGACATGCATTACAAGACGTCGGCTCCTTATTTCCGTATTGGTATGGACTACAATGTCTTCTACCAGAAACCTTATCTGCCGGGATACTTATATGTAGGCTTACGATATGGTATGAGCAGCTTCACTTACGATGCCAGCGGTCCTGACATGACCGACCCAAACTACGGAGGACATATAACAGTTCCTTTTGCCGATCTAGGTGTAAAGAGCAATGCCAGCTGGCTGGAAGGAGTTGTGGGGATTAAAGTTAAAATATACAAGCGTTTCCACATGGGATGGGCTGTACGATATAAAATGCGTATGAGCGTAGACAGTCACGAAAACTCTAACCCATGGTATGTTCCCGGTTTCGGTAAAAACGCTGGAAGCAGCTTCAATCTGACGTATAACTTAATATACAATTTACCTTTTTAAAAGCGCATGAGTACACTTGAAATATGGTTGCTTGCCGTCAGCCTGGCTATCGACTGCTTCACGGTTTCGGTGACAAGCGGCATCATACTACGCCGTATCCAATGGCGGACATTTTTAAAAATGGCTTTTTTCTTCGGGTTCTTTCAAGCTTTGATGCCACTGATAGGATGGTTCGGAGCCAGCCGTTTCAATCACCTTATCGAATCGTACGACCACTGGATAGCATTTGCCTTGCTGGCATTTCTCGGTATCCGTATGATACGCGAACATTTTAAGGACAGCGAAGAATGCAGTTTCGACCCTACCAGCCTGAAGGTAATCCTTACCATGGCGGTAGCTACCAGCATCGATGCACTGGCAGTAGGAATCTCCTTCGCATTTACGGGATTCAACTCTATCGGCCAGTTGTTCTCTCCACTCATTATCATCGGCATCGCTTCATTCGTTCTCTCGATAGTCGGAAACCTGATCGGTATCTTTTTCGGAAAACGCTTCAACCTGCGTATGGAACTTTTCGGAGGTCTGGTATTAATAGGTATCGGTGTAAAAATTCTTGTAGAACATCTTTTTTTATAAATTAAACTCAACGATATAATCTATGGCAAACAATAAAGGTTTAAAATGGCAACTGCCTTTTCTGGCATTCCTGATAATCGGAACGGTATTGATTCTCCGGAAACAAGCTCCTTTCCAGACAGACGAAGGACTGGTGTTCGGCACAATGTACAAGATAACTTACCAGTCGAAAGAAAACCTGAAAAAAGATATAGAAGCTGAATTGCAGAAAGTAAACAATTCGCTCTCTCCATTCAGCAAGAAATCGGTTATCACACGCATCAACAACAATGAAGAAATGACGGCCGACAGTATGTTTACTTATGTTTTCCGTCTGGCGAAAGATATTTCTCAGGAAACTTACGGAGCTTTCGACATTACCGTTGCTCCGCTGGTAAATGCATGGGGATTCGGATTCAAGAACGCCACAAACATACAGGCACATACCATAGACAGCATACGTCAGTTTGTCGGATTCGAGAAAATAGACCTTATCGATGGAAAAATCGTCAAGAAAGATCCACGCGTAATGCTCGACTGTAGCGCCATAGCCAAAGGGTTCGGAGTAGACTGTGTGGCACGCCTGCTCGACAGCAAAGGTGTAAAAAACTATATGATAAACATCGGAGGAGAACTGGTTATGAAAGGAGAAAACCAGAATATGGAAAGCTGGCGCATCGGTATCAACAAACCGATAGACGACTCACTGGCTGTAAATCAGGAATTGCAGACTGTGCTCGAAATCACCAACGCCGGACTTGCCACTTCGGGTAATTACCGCAACTTCTACTATAAAGACGGTAAAAAATATGCGCACACCATCGACCCGCGTACGGGCTATCCGGTGCAGCATAACATACTCTCATCTACTGTCGTAGCAAAAGACTGTGCAACAGCCGATGCTTACGCCACTTCGTTCATGGTGCTCGGACTTGATTCGGCAAAGGCAATCTGCAATGCTCATCCTGAACTCGATGCTTATTTCATCTACGAACGTAAAGACGGGAAAATGGATATTTACTTTACCAATGGCATGAAGAAATATTTAAAAAACTAAATACCTGAAAAACCATGAAAGAAACAAACGAAAAACAGACAGGACTGCCGGAAAATGCATTCCGCCCACTGAAACCGGGAGAGCAGTATCATCCGCTGATGTCGCCCGACAAAAACTATCCGGAGGTAAACCTCTGGTCTGTATTATGGGGTATCGCCATGGCGATACTTTTCTCTGCCGCCTCAGCTTATCTGGGACTGAAGGTCGGTCAAGTATTCGAGGCTGCTATTCCTATCGCCATCATTGCCGTAGGTGTTTCGAGTGCAGCCAAACGTAAAAGTGCATTAGGTGAAAACGTCATTATACAATCCATCGGAGCCTGCTCGGGAGTTATCGTAGCAGGAGCTATCTTCACCCTGCCCGCATTATACATCTTGCAGGACAAATATCCGGAAATGACAGTCGACTTCTTCCAAATGTTCATCAGTTCACTGCTGGGAGGTGTGCTGGGAATCTTGTTCCTGATTCCGTTCCGCAAGTATTTCGTCAGCGAAAAGCACGGAGAATATCCGTTCCCTGAAGCTACCGCCAGTACACAAGTGCTCGTTTCGGGTGAAAAAGGAGGAAGTCAGGCTAAACCGCTGCTCTTTGCCGGACTGATAGGTGGTCTGTACGACTTTATCGTAGCTACCTTCGGATGGTGGAACGAAAACTTCACAACCCGTGTCTGCGGATGGGGAGAAATGATAGCCGAAAAGGCCAAACTGGTTGTAAAAATCAATACTGGAGCTGCCGTACTGGGACTGGGTTACATCGTAGGTCTGAAATATGCTGCCATTATCTGTGCCGGTTCGCTTGCCGTATGGCTGATTATCGTTCCGGGTATCTCACTGATCTGGGGCGATCAGGTACTGAACGCATGGAATCCGGCTATCACCGAAACTGTAAGCAGCATGTCGCCTGAAGCTATTTTCTCTCAGTACGCCAAAAGCATCGGTATCGGAGGTATCGCCATGGCTGGTATCATCGGAATCGTACGTTCATGGAGCATCATCAAGAGTGCCGTAAGTCTGGCTGCCAAGGAAATGGGTGGCAAGAAAGCGGAAGCCAATGTAGTACGTACACAGAAAGACCTTTCGATGAAGATTATTGCAATCGGCTCTATCATTACGATTATACTGGTAGCTCTGTTTTTCTACTTTGATGTAATGCAGGGCAATCTGCTTCACACCATCGTAGCCATAGTCCTGGTAGCAGGTATTTCCTTCCTGTTTACTACCGTTGCAGCCAATGCCATTGCCATCGTTGGAACGAATCCTGTATCGGGTATGACACTGATGACACTGATTCTGGCCTCTGTAGTGATGGTAGCTGTCGGTCTGAAAGGTGCAACCGGAATGGTAGCCTCACTGGTCATGGGAGGTGTAGTTTGTACAGCATTGTCAATGGCTGGAGGTTTCATCACCGACTTGAAAATCGGTTACTGGCTGGGTAGTACGCCTGCCAAACAGCAGACCTGGAAATTCCTGGGTACACTGGTATCTGCCGCTACCGTAGGAGGTGTCATCATGATTCTGAACAAGACTTACGGATTCTCATCGGGTGCTCTGGCTGCTCCTCAGGCTAATGCCATGGCCGCCGTTATCGATCCGCTGATGAACGGTGTAGCTGCCCCGTGGCTGTTGTATGGCATAGGAGCTGTACTGGCTCTCGTACTGACTTACTTCAAAGTACCGGCACTGGCTTTCGCTCTGGGTATGTTTATTCCACTGGAACTGAACCTGCCGCTTATCGTAGGTGGAGCAATCAACTGGTATGTAACAACCCGCAGCAAAGATGAAGCTGTCAACACCGCACGCGGAGAAAAGGGAACACTCCTCGCTTCCGGATTTATTGCCGGAGGTGCACTGATGGGAGTAGTCAGCGCTGCTATGCGTTTCGGAGGAATCAACCTCGTAAACGAAGCATGGCTTGAAAATCCGCTAAGTCAGATTGTATCGCTTGTAGCTTACGTACTGCTGATTGTATATCTGGTAAAAGCAAGTATGAACATCAAGAAGTCATAATAATCAGATAGACATCTATTTATACATTAAAATAACATTCACCCACAGACATTCTGCTCCGACGGAAGTCTGTGGGTGTTTTTGTTATCTTAAAAGATTTATGCTATCTTTGAACCTGCCAATCCGGCCATCCGGCTGTTATGATTCAAACCATCATCGGACAACTTTATGTCCGAAAAAGCATATAGGTTCACTCCTACAACCATAACAGCAGATAAGGTACAAACAACCGGATAATACTCAAACAACCAAATAAAATTAATACACGTATGAAAAAACTATTTCTTATGAGCCTGGTCTTTCTTTCGACTATGCTCGCAGCCCAAAAACCTGTGGAAATCAAATTATGGCCCAATGGAGCTCCTAACACAAACAACATGACTCAGCAAGTAGAAAACGGTCCGCTTTATGTAGCAGAACCCACTCTAACCGTTTATACGGCTAAAGAAGGAAATGGAATGGCCATTGTTGCCTGCCCCGGAGGAGGATATACTCACCTTGCGATGAACCACGAAGGTCACGATCTGGCAAACTGGTTCAACAGTCAGGGTATCACCTATGCCGTACTTACCTACCGCATGCCAAATGGAAATAACGAAGTCCCGTTGAGCGATGCACAACAAGCTTTGCGCATCATGCGACAACATGCTGCTGAATGGAACATACAACAAGTTGGTATCATGGGATCTTCGGCAGGCGGACACCTTGCCAGCACTGCTGCCACTCATTTTACCGATGCTGAAACCCGTCCGGATTTCCAGATTCTTTTCTATCCTGTAATTACTATGGACCCGACTTATACTCACATGGGATCTCACGACAACCTGCTGGGCAAAAATCCATCGAAAGAACTCGAACAGAAATATTCCAATGAACTGCAAGTCACCCCACAAACTCCTCCGGCTTTTATCATGCATAGTAGTGACGACGGTGCGGTACCGGTTGCAAACAGCGTGAACTATTATATGGCACTGGTAAAAAACAAAGTTTCTGCCAGCCTGCACACCTATCCCATCGGAGGTCATGGATGGGGATTCCGTGATTCTTTCATCTACAAACGCCAGTGGACAGGCGAACTAGAAAAATGGCTCCGCGAAATAAATAACAAATAATAACTACTTAACCTTTTGTAATACAAATAAAAGTCGTACCTTTGCACCCGCTAATACGGGATATTAGCATAATTCAAATCATTAACATTAAAAAATTAACGTTTAAGAAATGGCAACTAAAATCAGATTGCAGAGAAACGGACGCAAAGGTTATGCGTTCTATTCAATTGTTATTGCAGATGCAAGAGCACCACGTGATGGTAGATTTACTGAAAAAATTGGTACTTACAACCCTAATACCAATCCTGCCACAGTAGATTTGAATTTTGAACGTGCATTACACTGGGTAATGGTAGGTGCACAGCCTACTGATACCGTACGCAACATTTTGTCACGCGAAGGTGTTTACATGAAGAAACACTTGCTGGGTGGTGTTGCAAAAGGTGCATTCGATGAAGCTGCTGCTGAAGCTCGTTTCAACGCTTGGAAAGAAAACAAGCAGAACGGTCTGGCTGCTTTGAAAGCTAAAGAAGAAGAAGCTAAGAAAGCTGAAGCTAAAGCACGTCTGGAAGCAGAAAAGAAAGTAAACGAAGAAATCGCTAAGAAAGTAGCTGAAAAGAAAGCTGCTGAAGCTGCTGCAAAAGCTGAAGCAGAAGCTGCTGCTAACGCAGAAGAAGCACCTGCTGCTGAAGAAGCTCCGGCTGAAGCATAATTCGTTACTTCAAAACGACATTACAAAGAGGTTGTCCGATCGGGCAGCCTCTTTTTTTTATGCTAAACAGGAAGGCACAAGCAAATTGAATTCTAAGATTTACCAGCTGGGTATCGGTGCTCCAAAATGGAGAAACGGTCAGAAATAAGTCTGTAAAAAGAAATCTCAGAATCATTAAAGTCATATTCTGAAACCCAAGCCCTATCATTACCCCGAAAAGGAGTCTTGATAGGGCTTTTTTATGTTCATCTTCTACACTGGCTATTGCCCGATAACAGTCAGAGCATCCTCAATACATTATTCCACAGCCGTCACCTAAAACTCGGGTAATAAGGGATAACTTTTTTTTATGGTAGATTCTCTTGAATATATCGTACCTTTGCAATGGAAAAATCAAATAAACCATTACCACTATGTATAAATCAATTATTCGTCCCTGTCTGTTCCGTATCGACGCCGAAAAAATCCATGATCAGATTATAACCCTGCTTCATATATATCGCCATCTGGGGCCAATAAGAAGCCTGACCCGCTCACTGTTTCACCCCAAGGCTGTTCCCTTCCAATGGCAAAATCTGAACTTCAGCAACCGTGTAGGGTTATCAGCCGGATTCGATAAAGAAGCAAGCTGTTTCGATGAACTGAGTGACCTGGGCTTTGGATTTATAGAAGTGGGAACGGTTACTCCACACAAAGTCGATGGAAATCCTTCTCCACGTATATTCCGGTTACCTAAAGACCATGCTCTCATTTCACGTACCGGATTCAACAATCCCGGAAAAGAAATGGTATTACAGAATCTGAGGCAGAAACAAAATGGGAAATATATATTGGGAGTCAATATCAATACCAATTATCCTGCCGACGAAGAGCTGGCTAGAACAGAAATTACAGATCTGTACAGCACTTTCAGCGAATATGCCGATTATTATACAATCAACTGGGGAAGCATTGCTCCAGAAATCCTCAGTTCCGTACTGATTGCAGTAGCAGACAAAAAGAAGCAGATTGGCAAACCTATATTTCTGAAGCTTCCGGCTGATGTACCTATAGAAAAGCTGGGCGATATTATCAGCTTTGCCCGCCAGCATCATATCGACGGATTTATCGCAACCGGTCCGTCACAAGACCGCTCCTTGCTTATTCATTCTTCTCAAGCTGAAGTCACTCACGTAGGTGCCGGAGGAATCAGCGGACTGCCGATTATTTATAAATCAATAGAGGTTGTCAGATATCTTTCTGCACATGCTCCTAAAGAAATGCTCATTATCGGAGCAGGAGGTGTCATGACTCCAGCAGAAGCAACCAGCATGCTGAATGCCGGAGCACATTTGGTACAGATTTACTCAGCGTTCATCTACGAAGGACCCTTTGTCGTAAAACGTATTGCAGAAGCATGCAAATAAAGAAGTTTTACTATAACCTAACTACTTACAATGAAACTGTAATATATATAAACATTACCCAAAAAACAAATAATTCAATTTTTCAAAGACTAAAGCAGGCTCCAGACAAAAGAATCAGGACCTGCTTTATTTTTATTCAACCTCAAACAAAATGAAGTACCCCCAAAAGTTTTGTGTCTAACTTTTGGAGTGCACTTCAAAATCTTATAGATTGAAATTTAGACATAAAAATCTCCTGCCTTAGCCGTTATTTATTTTAATTATAGGACTAAAAGCAGGAGTTTTTTATGTCGTGACTTATAGATTATAAGTAGGCCTATCTTAATTTTTTATTTTGAAACAGCCCCTTTAAATAATTTATCTTTACCTAATTGATATTATGAAACTTAAATCTTAAAAGTCAACATCCGATCCTTTATTAACCAAAAGCTGATACTTAATATACCCTCCCGATTTAGAAGAATATTTCGTATAAATAGCCGTAATAGATCCTGTATCACCATTCTCCGGCAGTGGATTTAAAGCGAAGTTAGCATAGCCACTTACACGAAGAATCAGATTTGCAAGTTTATCCTTTTCGTCAGAAGGAGCATAAGTAAAGAGTGAAGATCCATAATAACGCTGATTGTTATAGTTGTATGCAAAAGTCGGTGTCAACCCCTCTTTATCATAATACTTGTTAGTATAAGTCGCTTCTGTAGAATTATCGATATAAACAGTTTCCAAATATTGCGGATATGTATCACCATCAAAAGCTCCAGCTTTGTAGGTCAGACCTTCAAAACGAATCAGACGTCCCAACTGATCATCATTCAGTACTGTTTTATAATTCTGCGGAGTAACTACCAGCGTATCTGATGATTCCAGACTGCCTAATTCACCTGCAAAGATATGAGCATCGCGCTCCATTTGCGTATCAAGATTACGATTAGCATAATTCTTTGCAATATCTTCAGCAGTAGGCATTCCACCTACACTCAACATATAGCGGTAATTACCGATAGCAAGTCCCTTCAGTTTTACATACAACGTCTGCCCTACCTGATAATATACATAATTGCTAACCATCAGCTTTAGTTCAATACCAGCAGTACCGTCGTAAATATAAACCGACTTATATACATTACCTGCCTGATCACTCGAAATGACCTTTCCTTGAATCACATAATCCTCAGTTATTTCTTTATAACCAGCCAAAGGAACATTGGCACACATATCTTTCAGTTCTTTAATAGAAATAAGCTGGCAACCTTCTGATTCAAAATCGGCAGCTGTCCAAACCTTAGCAGGAGCCGGTTCATCAAAATCGCTGTAGCAACTGGTTACACCCATAGAAAGTGCCACCATCAAACTACCTATTATCAATTTATTTATCATAATAACAGTTCTTTTTCAGGGTTAGAAACGGAAATATAAATTCAAGTAATAATTTGTACCGAACATATAGAAGTACTTAGAATCGAAAGGCTGATAAGTAAGTGTACTAGCCTCCTTGTTCTTCAACAAACGAATCTGTTCATAACCTCCAGTCTTAATATTCTGGTTGTTCAGCAAATTATCAACACTCAAACTGAATCCCAATGTATAAGCACGGTTAATATACCAGTTCTTACCAATACTTGCATTCAATACATACGCTGCATCAAATTTCTCTTGTCCACGGATAGCTTCCAGCATCTCAGGATTTTCAAGCATCGGCTTTGTCAATACAGCATCAGTACGATACAGCGGACTCATTGACAGGTACATGTTATTATAATAGTTCAGGTCAAGCGATGCAAAAATATTATTACGGCTACGGTAAGACAAACCAATATTGGCAGCTGTCTGTGGAGTACTTTCTACACGTTTATTTTTCCAATAGACCTTACCCTGATTAATAACAGCCGCACTGTTGTCCTGAATCTGTACATAGTTTGGATTGTTCGAGTAAATATACTGTCCCCAGCTCAAAGCTCCTTTCAATGACAACCCTTCATACAAAGGAACAGATGCTGCTACTTCCAATCCGAAATGCTGCTTGTTAATGCCACTCATAGCGAAGTTTGAGAATGTAGCTTCTACGTCATCATAATAAGAAATCACTTTAGTCTGGTCTGTAAAAGTTGTATAGTAACCAGAAACACGTGCTCTAAAATCACCCATACGGAAATTATATGAAGCATCTACTCCAAAAACTTTCTCAGCTTTCACACCTGGTGTTACATCATTACGTGTACGAGGAGAAACAAAAGCTGATTGGAACGAAGGTGCATCTTGCATATATACAATGTTCGCTTCGAAATTATGAGCTGACGAAAGTACATAACGGAAATTAGCCTTCACTTTATATGTAAGATAATCCAGCAAGTCGGAATCCCCTTTTGAGTTTTCATAGAAAAGTCCTTTACGCCAAATACCATGACGCCACAATGCAGCATAACCTAATTCAGCTCCCAAACCAATCTGCAAGTTATTCAAAGAAAAATCATACTGCAACCAGCCACGTCCGTTAAATACATTAGCATAATAATCATAACTGTACTTATCTCCCACGCGTGCAATAGGTGCTCTTCCGTACTGTTCATAATAATCCATATTATTCTGGTATGAAATAATATCGATGCCTAAGTCACGTTCTGCAAACTTGTCGATATCCACCCAGTAATCACCACCCAATAAGTCTTTTACCTCACTATAATATTCAGTACGGTTACGACGTACATTAAGTCCTCCATTCAGCTTCGAATTATCTTTAAACAAATGTGAGAACTGCGTATAGAAATTCCAATCGAGCTGATCTGTATGACGTTCTTCTATCATGTTAATAGAACGATGTCCCTCTCCATAAAGTTCGTTCTCAGGCTGGTTACGGTTTATCATATACAAGTTATCCCAGTTAATATAACGGATATTATTCGTATTTGCCATCCATGCTTCTTGCAACCATGCTCCTGTAGTTGTATTAGGATAATAGCTAGGCAAATAACGATAATAATCAGGACGAGGATCTGGACCTCCATACCATGTCAGTGCAGAATAACCATTCTGTCCGAAACGAAGAGAAGTGGCTACGTTCAACTGCGTACGGTCTGTAATATCGAACGTATAATTCAGCATAGCAAGTGGTTCATGATAATCACGAACACGGGCATTACGACGCTTTCCATTCTGCCATCCCCAGTTAGGATTATAGTAATTGTTTCCTACCAAATCATATGCCTCCTGTGTAGAAGCCTGCTGTGCACCGCGTTCTGTAGGAGCGCCCAATACAGTTAAAGACAAACGATGCTGCGGATTGAACTGTTTTTCAACAGCCGCAAAATAACCGAAAGCATTGTAATATACACCATTTACATATGCATTATTTCCCTGACGGGTAGAAACAGAAAATGCATACGACCATCCATTATCCTGCATACCGGAAGAATAAGTAAGCATACCACGGAAACGATACATAGAATTAGTGCTTACCAAGCTGGCTCTCAACCCCTTACGCATCTGCGAAGGACGAGTATTGATGTTTGTTACACCAGCAATACCACCAATTCCCATTTCACCCATCTCTAGTCCGGTTGTTACCTCTTGATTACGAGTAGCATCATTCAGTCCACTCCAAAGTGACCAAGGAGTATAGCCTGTCATCGCATCGTTCAGCTGAATACCATTCATATATACATCTGAGAACTGAGAATCATATCCACGCACATTAAAACGCATTTCACTGAACTGATAGGAAGCGATATTATTGAAAACATCCTTCGATGCCGATAATGAAGTGGGCAATGATTGTGCATCATCCATCGTTTCCGTATCGAATTCAGCAAATATCGCATCATCCAGCACAGGCTGACGATTAGCAGGAACCATAATAACACGCATTTCACGCATATTTTTTCCTACACGTACCGGCAAAGTCAAATCTTCGAACTCTGCTGTTTCAAAACGCAGTTCATACTCTCCAGGAGCTACGTTCTCGAACAAAAACTCACCACTGTCATCAGTCGATGCAGTACGGTCGCCCGGAACAAGTGTAATCTTTACATTGTCTATCTTTGCACGCGTAGTACGCGATATTACTGTACCCTTAATACCTCCTCCCGTCTGAGCAAAAGCCGTAACGGTAAGCAGTGATACTAGTAAAAACAATAATGTCTTGAATTTCATAAATTTATGATTAGTTTGATTACTTACCTATATAAATATATACGGGGAAATGGTCGCTGAAACCTCCCTGAAAATTATTTCCAACGAAAGTACGTAACGGATATCCCTTATACTGCCCTTCTTTCTGTATCATGTAATGACGCTTGAAAATATTTCCATAAAATTTCGATTTTTCAGCTTTCAGAATCTGTAGTTTTCCTTTTTCACCGTCCAGCAGGTTTCCACTTACAACAATGTTATCGAATATATTCCAAGCATCACCATATGCCAACGTTCCATATCCAGCTTTCAGCAGAGCTGCATAAGGTGCATAATAATCAGCAGGCTGAACCTCCTTTACTTTAACTTTTGCTCCTATACCGTCTGCTCCCGAAATACTGCTGTCTGTAGGATCATCATTAAAGTCCCCCATCATGACTACCTTTGTAGCTGGACGCAAGGCACGAACAGAATCTGCTATCTGACGCATTTGATGTCCTACAGCAATACGTTTAAATTCAGAAGCTTCCTTACCTCCCAGTCGTGAAGGCCAGTGTGCTACCATAAACAGAAAATCTTCTCCTTCTATCTTTCCCCACATCGCCACAATGTCACGTGTTTTGAAATCGGGCAACGAAGGAATCACGGTACGAATAGCTTTCGAACCTTCCAGTTTCAGCACATCCGGACGATAGATAAAAGCAGCATCCACCCCACGTGCCTCAGGAGAATCGTAGTGTACAATCCGATAGTTGGCAGGAGCCAGCTTTTCTGTGGCAACAATATCCTCCAATACATTACGGTTTTCTACTTCACATACACCTATTACAGCAGGATAATCTTTATTGATTGCCGCAATATCAAAAAAGACTTTTTCTATATTAGTCAATTTCTTATTATACTTATCCTGAGTCCATTTCTTGGGTCCCTCTGGAGTGAACTCATCATCTAGAACATCTGGATCATTCTGCGTATCAAAAAAATTCTCCAGATTGTAAAAAACAACTTTATAGGGCTTCTTCTGTGCATAGCCCGACACACAAATCGCAGCAAGCAACACCCCAAGCATCAATATTCGTTTCATACTTATAGAAATTAGTTAAGATTCCATTCAATGGCATTGAAATCGTTTTTCACTTCCTGCGGTATACCCGGGAAGAAAGTAAATCCGGTAAGTTGTTCTATTTCGGAAACTTTTTTACATATAGCTTTCGATGGCTGTGATTCTGAATAAGCTTTATTCTCCAGCCAAAAACCGATAGTCTGCAACTGAGAAGCATCACACTGATTCACCCATTTGCCAGAAACTCCCGATTTGGTTCGTAAAAGAACCTTGAAATAATGAGTCGGCACATCTACCTTCACTCCATTGTTGTCAGTAGCTTTCGTAGATGCACTTCCATAATAAGCTCCAGTTACTACATAAAGCGTATCTGTACACATATAGCTTTTGCGCAATTTATCTTCCAAGTTCATCCAAATAGACTGATTCAAACCTTTTCCTGTTTGAGGAGTCTGGTTCGTGAAATAAAAAGTCTGTGCATTCATTTCACGAGTCATCGTTCTATCAGCTGACGGAATCTGGTGTCCACGGTCGTATGCGGGATATTCCTTATAAGCCTTGCTCACAAAAATCTGATATTCTTCTGCAATATCGGGATCATAAATCCATTCATCCGTTCTATCCAATCCACCGATATAACAACTATGTAATGGATAAGCTACCCAAAGTGCTCCTTTGTGCGACTTATCATAACACATAGAATAGTTACGGACTTCTTTACCATTCAAATTCACATAATGAGTAACATACTGGTAATCTGCCCCTTCCTTATATACCGGAATTTCCGCCCATGAAGAAGAAAACTCAGGAGCATTTAGCTGTCCTTTCTGAGAAAGAGTCAGAACGGTCTGTTTACCTCCAGCAAAACTAATAGTTATACTAGCCTGACGTTGTTCATCACCTAAATTTTCTGTATAATAAACATACAGAACATTCATTCCCTCTGCCAGTGTACCTTCTTTATCAGACACTTTCGATGAAAGAGAGAAAGAACACCATTCTTTCCCTTCAGTAATTTCAGCTTCCCACTGAGTTCCTGCTGTTCCTTCCATTCGAATAGCCGCATTTCCCTTCTCCGCAGATATAGATGAAGAATTGTTCCAATAAGCCGTTCCGGAAGGAGCAATCTCTGTACCTTCATCATTTCCACACGCCCACAACGTAAGCGAAAGAAATGCTATTATAAAATAACGGAACATGGTTGTTTGTTTATTTCTATCCACTATTATCATATGTATTGTAGAGGACACAGAGGGACACAGAGTTTTTCTCCGTGTCCCTACGTATGCTCAAAAAGTTATATCGAACTACAAGGATTCAATTAATATAATTGAATACCACACATAAATACACGATTACCTGTGCTTGAACCATCACCTATAAAATCTGCATGTGTAGAGATTGTAATCGTAGAAGTTGCTGTCAAGCCTGTAAGTTGGAGTGTATAATAATCCGAATCCTCAAAATTTACAGTAAAAGGAGGATTTTTCGTGATACCAGTTTTTGCAGGAACAGCTACACTACTCGCACCGTTTACAGCTCCACCACCATTTACTTTTATATACAAAGTAGCTCCACCGCTATACGCTCCGGCATAGAACGAGAACTTCTTGTCGCCTGAAACTCCGATAGCTCCGGAAGTAAATACACCAGCTTTTGAACTAGTTCCAAATTTTATACCTGAAATTTCATCAGAAGAGCCGTTAATAAACGCTCCTCCTTCGTACATATTGGCATCATTTGCACCATTTCCGAACAGGAATGCATCCATTGAAGTAAATGTACCCTTTGTATCACTACCTGTTCCCTGAGCAGCCACTGTTACCGGTACTTCCACAGAAGAAGAAGTGCCATCCAAAGTAATCTTCAAAGTTTGAGAAACAGCATCGGCTGTTGTATTTGCTTCAGCTTTCACTGTTACCACGGTTCCGCTTACAGTAGCCGACAAAATACCCGACAAGCCGGATGTGCTCAATGTCTTGCCTTCAGCATTTGCTACGGTTACAGTTATATCTTTAGTACCGCCTTCTGCTGTAAAGCTTACCTTATCAGGACCAACACCTGTAATGGCAGGTTCAGAAGAAGAGAATGCCTTTACATCATCCAAGTTACGTGGAGCAATCTGTGCAGCACTTCTGTACATAGTAGCCACACCTGTCAAATCACCCGTTGCATTTACATAAGTCTGACCTGCAAAAACAGAACCGGCCTGACAGTATACGGTGAAGTCTGTCCCGCCAGCAGTAAATGTATGAGTATCATATTTATCAGCAGTACACCAAGTACCAGCACTGTTAGAAGATGCATTCTTGATAGTTACAGTCATTGCCTGATATGCTGCCAACTTATCAGCAGTAATTTCAATAGGAGTAACATTTGCTGTTCCTATCTTTTCTACCTTACACCATGTTTCATCTTTTGCACCAGTCACTTCATATAAACCTTGATAGTTCTGAACCTTTGCAGCTCCTTTTACCAAAGTAACCTTTACTTTGTCACCCATCTTCAATCCTAAAGTCTTAGGATCTACCTGACTGCCATAAAGAGTCACACCGTTCTTTTCACCAGTAGCACCTTCTGTTGCAACCTGCAAGTTATTGGTTGTAAAGTTTCCGTTTTCTACGTCAGCTTGTACAACAGCTTCGAAGAAACGGTCAGCATTGGCATCAATCACCTCACCAGTACTCATTGGTTCAGGCATCAAAGCAATCAGTTCAGGGATAGTAATAGCAGTAGCTTCACCCGGTTCCACAACAGAACCACCCTCAAGATCAACCTCCTGACCGCCATTTCCTGTAGCCAGTGTAATGTCATCCAAACGATATACAGAAGATTCGTTTGCTGTAAAACGGATATAAAGTTCAGAAGTAGCTTTCTTCAATGTGAAGTTAGCAGTTGCAAAAATCCAGTATGGAGTTTCAGCATCACCATTATTCTTTTCGTAAGCAATTTCAGTCCAAGCAGTACCATCAGCACTTAACTCTACCTTAAACTTGCTTGTATCGAATGTATTATCATACTGACCGTCATCACCTTTGCTGGAACGACTTCCACCAAAAGTCAGTTTCAGGTTAGTCTGCCCTTCAGCCAAAGCAATTTTCTGGATATCGAAGTTGGCAGGGGCACTACCGAAAAATACGGCATTCGGACCAGAAGCTCCTTCGTAAGCATCTGTGCTGGCAAGACCTGTTAAACGTACAGACGTATTATTGCCGGCATAAGTTACATTTGCAGCACCATCACCCGTCTTGTTCCATCCCGTATAACCTGAAACAGATGGTTTACCAGAAGCATCCGCATTACCAACTGTTTCGCTATAAAGAACTTTGGATTCAACTACCACACCACTCTTCACTGTTACAGTAGCAGTCTTCAGCGGACCAGACTGGTTACCGATAGTGATATTGATCTTAGCCTCACCGTTTGTTCCTTCAGGTACACTTACCTGAACGGTAGCAGATCCTTCACCAGAAGTCTTTGAAAGAGTAACCCAATTAGCGTTATCTTCCACAGTAGCATTCCATGGACGGTTTGTAGAAATATCAAACGATTGAGTACCGCCATTCTCAAATGTCAATGTAGTAGGATCAACTTCCAGATAAGGAGCTTCTGTATCGTCATTATCGTCCACACAGGCAGTAAACGAGACAGTTAGCACCATGAGCAGCAGCCCATACCAAAAACTTAAAGACTTTAATTTTGCCATTTTGTTTTTTCATTAAAAGTTAATATATTATTTTCACTAATCCAGCCGAACCAAAGATAAAATAATGATTATAGTTTTTTATTTTTGTCTGTTTATTTTTAAAATTTCTCGCATAACAAGCATGTAAAAAAGAGCAAATGCACTCTCCTGCATAGAGATTTTAATTTTGTGTCATTTTATAAAGCAGATAACAAATATAAGAAAAAAAATAAAAAATAAAACTCCCTATTAAAAAAATATCACCACATTAACTTGATTATGTTAATAAGCTCAACAAACCAATAAATACTTTTATGTAACAATATATTTCTGAATAGAAAAATTAATATTTAGTCTTCTAAATAGCTAACATTTTTTCAAAAGAAAAAAGCATTGCATAACAAATTATCAATTTAGATTACAATTAATCAGAATGACACATTCTTATCCAACTTACGATTTACACAACTTAGTTATTAACAACGTACGCCATCATATATAGACAGCTGATTATCAATATATTAAATCATAATCATCTTTACTTCACATTATCTGTGTAAAAGATTTAGATATTACATATTTTACAATTTATATTAAAATAAAAAAGTTGTATCAGGACGTTAAAGTCCCAATACAACTTTTATACCAAGCAGAACAAGTATGCTTATCTTTTAATAAAATATACTACAGTCGGAAGATGGTCGCTATATCCGTTCATCCATCTGCCTCCAGCCTGCGTACGCAAAGGATAGCCTTTGTATTTTCCATCCGCTTGTATCAGGTAATCACGCTTGAATATTTCATGAGTGAAGTAACTCAGCTTTTTATAGCGTTTATTCAGGAAATTGCCAGTAAAAACAATCTGATCGAACAAATTCCATTTACCTCTATACTTTAATGTACCATCGCCTCCGGCAAGCGTATTCCACCAAGGATTATATAAATCTTTCTTCTTCACATCTTTCATTTCACGCTTTGCTCCCAAGGCTTCTGCCATACTTTTATCCATAGGATCATCGTTCATGTCGCCCATGATTACAATCTTGATTTTCGAATCCAGACGTTGCAGCGAATCCTTCAGTGCACGTACCTGCATACCTGCACGCTCACGAGCCGGAGATTCAGCTCCACGCGACGGCCAGTGATTTACAATAAAAGCCACACGTTCGCCAGCCAGTTTACCATCAGCAATCAGAAAACCGCGTGTCGGACGATCTGTCGGTTGAGCCAATACATAAGGAACCAGTTTGGTAGCTGTCACTGTATACAGTTTCGGGTTGTAAAAGAAAGCACAATCCACACCTCTTTCGTCCGGTCCTTCATAATGAATAATCTCATACCCGCGATCGGTCAGTGCCGGCTGTTTCAGCAAATCTTCCAGCACATGACGGTTTTCCACCTCAGCCATGCCTATTACCGCAGCCCCCTCAGGTGTCTTGTCGGTAGCCAGCGATCCAAGTACCGTCGACATATTTTTCAGTTTCGACTGATATTTCTTATCGTCCCATTTATTTCTTCCATTGGGCAGATATTCATAATCTTTCTTACCCTCATCGTGCTTCGTATCAAACAAATTTTCGAGATTATAAAAGGCAACTCCGTAGGCCGTACCTTTCTGCTCTTGAGCATAGCCCGCTAATACCAGACATGCCCAGAAAAACGCAAACAGATATTTTTTCATACAAAAGATATAGGATAACAGAGGGATTGAATGTAAAACAATCACATTCAATCCCCCTCTATTATTAAATAATAACTTTTAGCATCAAAGTTTCACAGGATCTCCTGCAACTTCAAATTGTCCTTCTCCTAAACTCTTATAACGGAACTCATATAAATAACTTGTTCCATCATAAACCACAGCTTGTATTTTATAATACAAATCTACACCGTTCATCTGTGTAGGAGCATCGGGATAATTATGAGCAAGTACCATTCCGCATGCAACCTGAATCTGCTGCATCAGGTAAGCATTAGCCTTCTGCTCATCTTCTTTATCTACCAATCCTTCAGGGTCATTTCCTGTACGCTTATACATCTGTATATTAAAATTCTTATAATGAGAAGATGCACCAAACCACCATTCTCCAGTGTCGGGGTAGTCTTTATCCAAATAAGCAGGCTTATTCTCCGCAACCCAGTTCACAAGATATTGATAGTCATCGACAGTCATCGAAACGGTTATGGTAGGATCGAACAGCCATTTCTCGCCATTATGTAAAAAAGTTTCTTTTTCATGAAGAACAATATTATTATTCAATACCCAAGTAGCATCTAACAAATATTCATCTGCCACTGCAGTAGTTACTTTTCCATCATAATACTTATACAAAACAACTTGACGATCATCTTTTTTTGCATAAGGTAATTTTTGAGATAAGAATACAGGCAAATAATCTACTGGTTTGAGAGAAGAAGAGAAATTGTCATTTTTTCCGGGATCACCCATTGCGTCATAATCAGCAGGAGTAACCACCAGAATATCATTGCCTAAATAAGCCCCCCATTTACCGTTTGTAAACTGGAACAGGGAATTATAAGGTTTCTGCTGAGTAGGCTGTGAAGTAGTTATTTTTACATTATCCAACTGTATGGTCGTTGTAATCCCGCCTTTTGCTCCACGATATCGAAAAGCAACATAAATGTTTTTTCCATTAAAAGACTTCAGCGAATAAGTTCCGACATTCGTTTTATCCGTATATCCGCTTTCCATAGGAACCGGATAAGTAAAGTAATCGGTGATATCAGTCCATGCAGATACGTCGAATGCCTCCCCAGCATTATACGTATCAGAAATCAATACACTAAAAGCATCTCCGTTATAATGCCCGAACACAATATCAAAAGTTAACAAGGCATCAGCAGATTCAATTTTTACAGGTTTAGTTATCAAGTAATTCTCCAATTCTCCGTCAGCTTTGTAAGCAGACAACTCAGCTGCTCCGTCACCTTTATAGACATTTGCCGACCACTGTTCTGTACCTTTCACACTGATTTGTTTCCATCCCTCAATTTCAATTGGCTGTTTAGCAGTACATGAGTTAAAATTTTCACTCAGATAATCCGTACCTTCCACCGGATCATTCAGGTCATACATATAATCTACCAGACAAAAATCCCCTTCCTTGGCATCTTCCATACGAGTCGCTAAAATCTTGGGAATCTCCACATTAGGAGCATGAGAAGGAGATAAGAAATTATTTCCCCATATAGTCTTATAATCATCTCCACTTAAGGTATAAGCAGACACAACAGAAAATTTCTTCAGAGTTTCCGAAGTATCTTCCTGATAGTTATATGTAACCCCTACGGTAGACCCTTTTCCCCATGATCCATACATATTTGCCAATATAGCCGGAACATACTTTTCTGCCGAAGCAAAAGAATTCAGAGCCAAATCAGAAGCTACCTGTTTTGCCAATGCCTTTTCTTCATCCGTCTGTGCATCAGCCTCCGCGGCTTTAGCTATAGATTCATAATCGGCCTTTACCAGGATATATTCCTCCTCAGTCTTCGTAATGGTGATACCTTCCGAATCTATTTCATTATAAATATCTTCCATCGGATCACATGCAGCCAGCAAACCACCAAAGAAAAACAATGCTATTAAATTATATTTCAATTTCATACCCAAATCATATTTTAAGTTAGTCATCAGAACATTACTTTAAATCCGGTAGACCATGTTCTTCCAAACCCATAGAATACCAAAGCAGAATCCCAGTCATGAGTTGCACCGTCTGTTGCATCCGCTACATAGCAAGTGTTTGTCAAGTTATACACATTACTGTAAATCACAGCCTTCAATCCTTTACATAAATCGAAACGATAGCTGAGTCCCAGATCGATGGTATAGAAGTTAGGCATCTTCCAGGAATCAATGCCGGCATCCGACTTGCTGGTACGGTTCGACGGATCGAAGTCAGCGTAATTCTTACCAGCAAAATTATAATCGGCATTCAGTTTCAAACCTTTAAAAACTTCCCACGAAGCAGACAGCGCAGCGGTAAGTTGTGCAGAGTTACCCACATGCACATCCTTTACATAGGCATCGTATGTACCAATAGGCTTGCTTGCCTCATCATAAATGGTGAAATGTACATCATCTGCCCATTTCCAGTCGCCTAGCGAGAACATTCCCTTCAGTTCGAAAGTTTTGACCGGTTTATAAGTCGCTTCCAGCTCTACTCCCATATGAATGGCATCCAGACCTGTGATATTGGCATATTCCTGCCCAACTCTTCTGCGGGTCGACTTATCCATCCAGCGAGTATAATATCCATTCAACGCCACATTAAAATACTCATTGTTAAAACCGTACCCTAACTCAAATGTCATAATCTTTTCATAAGGAGCATCGGCATTGGCAGAAACATTATTGTTAGGGAATACAGAATTGAAAAATGGAGCACGGGTAAAGTATCCGCCATTAACGAATACATTGTGGTTCCTATTAAATTTATAATTATATCCAGCTTTAACACTCCACGGTTGGAAGTGATAGAAATCGGAAATTTTCTTTCCGTCTACATTCCCACCCTTGTCATGATAGCGGTATGATTCGTTGGTGATAGAAGCAGAAAGGAAAGACGACCACTTATCTGTACTATATTCTGCCTGCGCGAACAGACCTGCCCAAACAATTTCACCCACACTATGATACTGAACGATATCACCCTCTTTCAGAATAACATTAGGAGATTCATAATCCAGATGTTTGCTGCCCGGAATATAATACGCACCGCCTAGCAGGTTATCGATGACTTCCTTGTGATAACCTTTGTAATAACGCCCGTCAAATCCTCCTGTAAATGTAAATTTCTCTGTAATACGATTTTTATACGAGCTCAACACTCCATACCAGTCATGATCATTTACCGCATTAGTAAAAATAGCCTGAGAACCATTAGGATTAGAAGCATTTGCAGCCAATACAGCATCATAATCTAGCAGTCCTCCAGCTGTCAGTTTAGTATCTTCGTAAGGACGTCCACTATTATTATCAATAGCTAACCAATTACTACAATTTCCACGTACACGACGTCCGCCACCACTTGCCATAGAAGCATAAAGAGAAGTTGTCAAAGAAGAATTTTCATTGATTGTCCAATAATGGTTCAACGAAACCTGAGGTTTGTGATAGTAGTTATATCCATAAGCTCCGCCCGTCAACTCACCGTTCAGGTATCCGTAAGAGTTACTGAAGCGCCCACCGTCGGGACTATTCTTGTAATCTTCGATATAATGCTTGGTAGCACGCTGATTATGCCACTGCGGAGCACCAAAAGCAGTCAACGACAGTTTATGATGTTCGTTGATTATCTTGGATATATTGCCAAAATACGTCCATCCCTCATAATTAGTTCCCTTTACATATCCGTCACCTGTGTTCAGAGCCCCCATTAAGGTCACAGCCCAACCATTGTCCATCAAACCAGTAGAAACAGAAACCGAATATTTGCGGAAGCCATCATTACCGATACCGATATAAGCCGATCCGCCTCTTTGAGCTTCTGTACTCTTTGTCACCATATTCATGGTTCCGCCAACAGAAGACAAGCCCAAGGCAGAAGCTCCCAAACCACGCTGTACCTGAATAAATTGACTCACATCAGAAAGTCCTGACCAGTTCGACCAGTATACCTTACCATTTTCCATTCCGTTGATAGGCACGCCGTTTATCAGAATACCCAGATTTGAAGAATCGAAACCACGCATATTGATTCGTGAGTCACCATACCCTCCGCTTTCACGGGTAACGTATACAGACGGAGTAGATTTCAGTAGTTCCGGAAATTCCAGATTACCCACTTTTTCTTCGATAGTTGCCAGTTTTACATTGGAAATCGGGATCGGAGTCTGGCGGTCCGACTTGATAATTGAAGCAATGACACTTACCTCACTCAGCCCAATGGCATCAGGAGTTAAGGCAATTGTCCCCAAATCCACATTTCTGCCGACAGCTTTCACATTCCGGCTTAATTCATTATAACCGACATAGCTGAAAACAAGCATCACCTTGCCATCTTTGACTTTCAGCGTAAAATTACCGTCGGTGTCGGTAACAGTACCCTCAGCAGACCCTTTCACCATTACGGTTGCCCCAATCAGAGGTTCATGGGTTTCAGCATCCATAACCTTGCCTTTCAACGTAGCCTGAGCTACTGCAGTGACTGTACCCAAAACTACAAGCACCGCAAACAATAGAAAATGCTTCAATTGATTTTTCATACGTTTTCTTAAATTGTTTTTGTGTTATTTATAAATCAAAACAAATATAACAAAAACTTTTTAAAAATTTAGCATAAAAATTCGGTTTTATTTCATAATTAACAAATTTGTGTTAACAGATTATCACTAAAGAAAAGAAAGATTGTACATACAGTCTCAATCAAGAATTCAAAGCTAGCAAAAACAAAAGAAAAGCACAGTCATACATTGCAAATTCAAACAACAGTATTCAAAACCGCTAGCAAATTATCAGAAAGTCCAAATTTTAATCGGAATGTCACACACCTGCCGTACTTGCGATTTTAGCAAGTTTCCTATAAGAAAAACAGGGGGTTGCCACCAAGGTAGCCAAAAGGTAGCATACCTATTTCACTCGATTACAGATCATTACAACACCCCAGGTAGCCACAAGGTTGCCACTAGTGTTGCCACCCTTTCCTATTATATATTAAAAGAAAGAGTAAAAGCAAGGGAAGTTTTTTCCGAAAAAACTTCAACCGGATTTTTTTAAGAATTCGTCAGATCGTTTTTAACACTTCAAAGCATACTGTAAATCTCCTGTAAGAATACGATATATTTTGTACAAAGTATTTCTCTATTCGTACATAAATTAGAGAAAAGTTCGGCAAGTTTTCGCTAAAACACCAGCATTTTTCATTTTCAAAGACCACACAGCCACTAAAGAAAGACATCCAAACATGAGGAAAACAGTCCGGTTTTTAGTATCTTTGCAAAGATAAGCAATCAATCGGAATAAAAAATCATGGCGAAAGAAAAAACCGTATATGTGTGTACCAACTGCGGACAGGAATCTCCCAAATGGGCAGGCAAGTGTCCGTCGTGCGGACAGTGGAATACGTTTGTAGAGGAAGTGGTACGCAAGGAAATGCCCGTAGCCAAGCATGTGGCACACGGTATCGAATCGGTGCGTTCGAAACCCCAACGACTGCACGAGATTACCTCAGGCGAAGAACAGCGCATCGACATGGGCGACGACGAGCTGAACCGCGTACTGGGAGGCGGGCTGGTAGAGGGCTCGCTTACGCTGATAGGCGGTGAACCGGGCATCGGAAAGTCGACGCTGGTACTTCAGACAGTGCTCCGCCTCACGGACAAGAAGGTGCTGTATATCTCGGGCGAAGAAAGCGCACGGCAGTTGAAATTGCGCGCCGACCGTATCCCCCATCCTGAAGCAAACAACCTGCTGATAGCGTGCGAAACATCGCTGGAACAGATTTTCACAAACATCAAAAATACGGCTCCCGATCTGGTCATTATCGACTCGATACAGACCATCTCGACGGAAAACATCGACTCGTCGCCGGGCAGCATCGTACAAGTGCGCGAGTGTTCGGCTTCTATTCTGAAATTCGCCAAAGAAACAGGAACACCGGTTATTCTGATCGGTCATATCAACAAAGAAGGCAGCATTGCCGGACCAAAGGTGCTGGAGCACATTGTCGACACGGTGCTTCAGTTCGAGGGCGACCAGCACTACATGTACCGCATCCTGCGGAGTATCAAGAACCGCTTCGGAAGTACGGCGGAACTGGGTATCTACGAAATGCGGCAGGACGGACTGCGACAGGTGAGCAACCCTTCGGAACTGCTGCTTACGCAAGATCATGAAGGTATGAGCGGCATTGCCATCGCCTGTGCGGTAGAGGGTATCCGTCCGTTTCTCATCGAGGTACAGGCGCTGGTGAGTACGGCAGCGTACGGCATGCCCCAGCGCTCGGCTACGGGATTCGACCTGCGACGCATGAACATGCTGCTGGCGGTACTGGAGAAGCGTGTAGGATTCAAACTGGCGCAGAAGGATGTCTTTCTGAACATCGCGGGAGGACTGAAGGTGAACGATCCGGCCATCGACCTGGCGGTAATCAGTGCCATTCTGTCGAGCAACATGGATACGGAAATCGAAGCAGGCGTATGCATGGCAGGTGAAGTGGGACTGAGCGGAGAAATCCGTCCCGTAAACCGTATCGAGCAGCGCATCAGTGAGGCCGAGAAACTGGGATTCACACGGATGCTCGTACCCAAGCATAACCTGCAGGGACTGGACCGCAAGAAGATTAAGATTGAACTGGTTCCCGTGCGCAAGGTGGAAGAAGCTTTCCGGCAGCTGTTCGGATAAAAGAGTGCAAAAAACAACATACAAGTCATGACGCAGAATGAAGAATTGGACAAGATTTTCTTTGTGACTTTCTGCATGGAACAGTACAAGCATGAGCACAATATGACAGGAAAAGAGGTTGCCGACCTTTTCTCCCAACAAGGAGTATTGACTTATCTGGAAGAAAATTTCGAAATTCTCCACACACAAAGCCGCCAGTGACTGATAGAGGAAATCAACCATCAAGGAGGTATATCTATGAATCTGGAAGTGACAGATAATAACCTGTATTTGTTTTTACCCGGCAAGATAGCCCGGATGATACAGATTTGCCCTGTTACGCTTTTACCGTTCTGATACATACCGCCGTCTTACATACCAGTCAACCAAACTGTGGCATTATGGTCCCACAGCCCTGTATGAAGAATTCATGGAAGAAGAAAACGTAAACAAGAACAACCAGTTATGATACAAGAATATCAATTAAGAGTTCTGCCCGAGCAGGCAGCCAGCGAACAACATATCAAGCAATACGTGAGCCGTGAGAAGGGGCTCGACATTCGTACCATACACGCCGTACGGGTACTGAAACGGAGCATCGACGCCCGCCAGCGGACGATTTACGTAAACCTGAAGGTACAGGTGTTCATCAACGAAACGCCTACCGAGGAGGAGTTTGTACGGACGGAATACCGCAACGTGGAGGGAAAGCCTCAGGTGATTGTGGTAGGAGCCGGACCGGGCGGTCTGTTTGCTGCCCTGCGTCTGATAGAGCTGGGACTGCGTCCGGTGGTAGTGGAGCGCGGAAAGAACGTGCGCGACCGCAAGACGGACCTTGCCCGCATCAGCCGTGAACACAAGGTGGACCCGGAATCGAACTACAGCTTCGGCGAAGGAGGTGCGGGAGCTTACTCCGACGGCAAGCTGTATACGCGCAGCAAGAAGCGTGGCAGCGTGGACAAGATTCTGAACGTGTTCTGCCAGCACGGAGCAAGCACATCTATCCTGATAGACGCGCATCCGCACATCGGAACCGACAAGTTGCCGAGGGTGATCGAGAACATGCGAAACACCATCCTAGCCTGTGGCGGAGAGGTACACTTCCAGACACGCATGGATGCCCTGCTCATCAAGGACAACAAGGTAGCAGGCATTGAAACGAATACGGGAAAGACCTTCCACGGTCCGGTGATTCTGGCTACAGGACATTCGGCACGCGACGTATATCGCTGGTTGTATGCCAACGGGGTAACCATCGAACCCAAGGGTATCGCCGTAGGGGTACGTCTGGAGCATCCGTCGATGCTGATCGACCAGATTCAGTACCACAACAAGAACGGACGCGGAAAGTATCTGCCGGCAGCCGAATACAGCTTCGTGCAGCAGGTAGAAGGCAGAGGGGTGTACAGCTTCTGCATGTGTCCGGGAGGATTTGTGGTTCCGGCAGCCAGCGGGCCTCACCAGCTGGTGGTAAACGGCATGAGTCCCAGCAACCGTGGCACAAAGTGGAGCAACTCCGGCATGGTGGTGGAACTGCGCCCCGAAGACCTGCTCCTGCCCGACTTGCAGCTTCAGGAGTGTGAAACCATTCAGGGTTCGGCAGAAGCGCAGACCGAGGAACTGATTGCCCGTTCGGGAAAACTGCCCGAGGGAAGCGTACATACACTGGCTGTAATGCACTTTCAGGAGAAACTGGAGCAACTCTGCTGGCAGCAGGGTAACATGCGGCAGACGGCTCCTTCGCAGCGTATGGCGGACTTCATCAACCGGAAAATCAGCTACGACCTGCCCGATACCTCGTACAGCCCGGGACTGGTTTCTTCGCCGCTTCACTTCTGGATGCCGAAATTCATCAGCAGCCGACTGAGCCGAGGCTTCCAGTTGTTCGGTAAAAGCTCGCACGGCTTCCTGACCAACGAGGCAGTGATGATTGCCGTAGAAACACGTACTTCGGCCCCTATCCGCATCGTACGCGACAATGAAACCTTGCAGCACGTCACCGTAGAGGGACTGTTCCCCTGCGGAGAAGGAGCGGGATATGCCGGCGGAATCGTATCGGCAGGTGTAGACGGCGAACGGTGTGCCGATGCCGTAGCGGCGTACTTGCAGCGGGAATAAGGGAACAGGTAGATAAGCAAAGAAATAAACATAGAATATGGCAACCAGCATACAGCAAAATATCCATACGTTTCTCGACGATATCCGCAGGATTATCGATGCAGCCCGCACGAATGCGGTACGCAGCGTGGATTTTTGCCGGGTACAGATGTACTGGCAGATGGGACAACGCATTCTCGAAGAAGAACAGCAGGGTAAAGACCGTGCCGATTATGGCAGCTACCTTATCAAAAACTTAGCAAAGCAGTTGCAACCGGAATATGGAAGCGGCTTTTCTGTACGCCAGCTCGAACGTTGCAGACAATTTTACAGACTTTATCCAATTGCGTCCGCACTGCGGTCGCAATTGAACTGGACACAATATAAAATGTTGATTACCATTTCTGACCCCAATAAACGGGAATATTATGAGCTGGAAACAGTAAACAACTGTTGGACCGCCCGTGAAATGGAACGGCAAATCAACTCGCAACTCTACGAACGCCTGTTGCTGAGTAATGACAAGGAAGCTGTTCTTGCGGTAGCCCGAAAAGAACGTATTCCACAGTCGCCGTTGGAAATTATCAAAGATCCCATGTATCTGGAATTTTTAGGGTTGGAGCGCAAACCGGCTTATTATGAAAAAGATCTGGAATCAGCCATCATTACCCATTTGCAACACTTCCTGCTCGAACTGGGGCAAGGCTTTACTTTCGTAGCACGCCAAAAACGCATCCTATTGGAGGACGATGAATTTTTTGCCGATCTGGTGTTTTACAACCGCCTGTTGAGATGTTTTGTAGTAGTGGAACTGAAGACCGGCAAACTGACGCATCAGGATTTGGGACAACTACAGATGTATGTCAACTATTACGACCGTATGGAGAAGCTGCCGGAAGAAAATTCGACCATCGGCATCTTGCTTTGTACCAGCAAGAACGACACGGCAGTACGCATGGCTCTCCCCAAAGACAACAAGACCATATTGGCCAGCGAATACCAGCTTTATCTGCCCACACAGGCACAGCTGATTGACGAAGTGAAAAGTGTATGGAAGATGATAAACAAACCAAGCAATTCAACAGAGGAAGAAAAGGAGGAGAAAGCATGAGCAAGTTGCAGAAACTAATACAGAAACCTTGCCCAGAAAAAAACAGTCTGACGGACTAAAACAATTCCTCCGACATGAATCAATGAACCTGTGTGAAAAACATAACCTATAACCAAGATGCAACATATCCCTGAAATAGCAATCGTAGAACAGAATACGCTGACAGCATTGGGCTTGCAGACCATTCTGGAAGAGCTTATCCCCGTAGCGACCATCCGTACGTTTCCGTCGTTCGCCAGACTGATAGACGATACGCCGGACATGTACAGCCATTATTTTGTTTCGGCACAGACATACTTCGAGCATACGTCGTTCTTTCTGGCACGCCGTCCGAAGACTATCGTGCTGGCGGCAGGCGAACAGCCTTCACTGAGTGGCATTCCCACGCTGAATGTCTGCCTGCCTCAGGACAAGCTGGTGAAAGCCATCATGCAGATGCGGAAACAGGGACACGAGGCGACACATCATCCCGTATCACCGCAGGAAATGCAGCAGGAGCATGATCTGTCTCCTCGTGAAATAGAGGTACTGATTCTGATTACCAAAGGGCTTATCAACAAGGAAATAGCCGATAAACTGAACATCAGCCTGACGACGGTTATTTCGCACCGAAAGAACATTACCGAGAAGCTAGGCATCAAGTCGGTTTCGGGGCTTGCCATCTATGCCGTGATGCACGGGTATGTAGAAGCGGACCGGATATGATACGGGGTTATTTATATACTTTTAGGCATTGGTTTATCTTTTTTCCACTTAAAACAAGATTTAGCTCAAGGACTCGCATTAATACAAGGGTATATAGGTTATAGAATGTACAGAACAAAATAATAAACAAATTAATTTAACTATTCAATTTATGAAAAACAACAAAATCATCGGTTGGGCTATATTATGCCTGCATGCTATCATTCTATTCTTTATTTTTCAATTTGATGCTCTAGGAGAGTGGAAAAGCGGCAGTCTGACAATCAGTCTTTTCACCCTATACACGCTGGCAGCTCCTTCGTTGGCGTGGTATTTCATCTATAAGAAATAATCACATAGCCCCAAAAACTACGTGAATAAAAATAAGCTAAAGAAGAGCAAACCCGTCCGAAACCAAACGGAAAGTATTCTAGACGATTGAATACATAATATACAATAAAAGCCCGTCAGTGATTCAGTGCCATTCACTTCATCACCGACGGGCCTTTTTCATAGCTTATGATTTTCCAATCTTATTTTTCAACCGGAGCAGCAGCTTCTTTTGCCTGCTGCAACTTCTGTTCGATAGGATCCTTATACTGAGTCTGGAGTTTCACCAGTTCAGCTTTCAGGTCTTCTGTAATCTTTTCATAACCCGGCTGACCGTAGAGATTGTGCATTTCGGTCGGGTCTTCCTTCAAATCGTACAATTCCCATTCATCAATGTCGTTGTAGAAATGAATGAGTTTGTAGCGGTCGGTACGAACACCGTAGTGACGTTTTACCATGTGTTCTGCCGGGAACTCATAGAAGTGGTAGTACAGTGACTTACGCCAGTCGGCAGGCTTCTCACCCTTCAACAACGGAACCAGCGATACACCCTGAATATCTTCGGGAATAGGTGCTCCGGCAAGTTCGAGGAAGGTAGGAGCATAGTCGATGTTCTGTACCAACTGAGGTATTTCTCCCTTCGCCTTGAAGTCTTTCGGCAAGTGCATGATAAGTGGTGTATGCATGGATTCTTCGTACATGAAACGTTTGTCGAACCAGCCATGTTCACCCATATAGAATCCCTGGTCGGAGGTATAGACCACGAGTGTATTGTCGAGCATGCCTTTTTCTTTCAGATAGTCGAGCACACGTCCTACATTTTCGTCGAGTGATTTCACCACCTTGGCATAGTCGCGCATGTAGCGCTGGTACTTCCATTCGGCAAGTTCCTTACCCTGAGGATTCTTCTTATAGAAATCATCAATGATCGGCTGATAGAAATCATCGTAAATCTTACGGTCTTCCGGATTCAGACGACCTACATAGCTTTCGTATCTTTCCTTCAACGGAGAAGTCTTGTCGGCACGGTTCATCTTGTTGTCATAAATCAAGTCCATGTCTTTAAAGATACTCATCTGCTGAGCGGCAGCAGCCGGACGGCCTTCGTAATCATCGTAGAAGTTATCAGGCAACGGGAATGTCTTGTCTTCGTACAGCGGCAAGTCCTTCAGATCAGGCAGCCAGTTGCGATGAATAGCTTTATGATGGATAAACAAACAGAAAGGTTTCTCTTTATCACGCTGGTTTTCCATCCAGTCGATACTCATGTCGGTAATCAGATTGGTGAGATATCCTTCCTTGCGGATGGTGTCATTATCCATCGTGATGAAATCCGGATTATAATAATCTCCCTGTTCGGGCACAATTTCCCAGTGGTCGAATCCGGTAGGCAGACTTATAAGATGCCACTTTCCGATAATGGCAGTCTGATAACCTGCCTTTTGCAACAGCTTCGGCATGGTCTGCTGAGAACCGTCGAACACACAGGTTGTATTGTCGGTAAAGCCGTTAGCGTGACTATGCTTACCAGTGAGCATGCAGGCACGGCTAGGTCCACTTAAAGAATTGGCAACGAAGCTGTTTGTAAAGATCACACCATCGTTGGCAATACGGTCCAGATTCGGAGTTTCTACAAATCGGCTACCATAGCAGCTCATCATCTGTGCCGTATGGTCGTCGGTCATGATGTACACAATATTATACTGCTTGGGTGCTTCTTTTTCACTGCCACATGAAGCCAAGGAAGCCAAAGCTGCCATCCCCGTCAACGGGTAAATAAATGAGGAAGTTTTCATAAAATGAAGTAAGTGAAAATTTATACTGCTTATTACAAATATACCAGCTTCGAGTCTGTAAGGAAAACCCCAAAGCCATCAAGCAAAAAAGTCCGAGGAATATGGAAATGTTTTTTCCTCGGACTTTACCTTTTATACAAATTCTAATTCAAGAGCAGGTATTATTCCCTGCTTGATTTCAGATAATTTCTGCCGGTATTATTTTTCCTTTTCCGAGAAGTATGATCGGAATCGGGAAATTACCAGCCGGGATTTTGTTCCCACAAGCCACCAGTCAGACCACCTACCATTTCCTGACGGATAGGCAACAGATAATCACGGTCTACATCAAACTGCCAGCCGTTCGGATAGTTTGTATTGTTGAATGATACGATATAACCATCCTTCAACCAGATATTTGAGCCTACGGTCATAATACCTTCGAAATGTTCGCCCAGTGTACTGCCTGTATACAAAGCACCGGTAGGAGTCTTTCCAACGATCAGTTCATCGGCAGCAGCCCAGCGCAAGATATCTGTCAGACGACAGTTTTCGAGTGCTTTCTCCACACGACGTTCACGACGCACAGCCTGAATGTACTTATCAAGATTACGGAACGGATAATCAGCGTCAGTATTATATTCGCGGTCGAAATCTACATCTGGCATGTTCACACGAACGCGCAACGGATGCAAAGCTTTCTGAATTTCGCTGGCATTGTTCGCACCGTCCAGCTCAGCCAGCGCTTCCGCATAGTTCAGCAGGATATCAGCATAACGTACCTGAATAGCCGGAGCCTGACTACCGTTCTCTTCATCATAAGCAGAACCGGATAAAGCATTGAACTCTTCGTATTTCAATATAGAATAACCGGTAGTATTCTGGTGATAGTCAGTTGCGTCCAGCGGCGGCCATACATACAGTGTACCATCGTTCTTAATCTGTTGTCCAGGCATAAAGACTGTCTGTGACAAGCGCGGGTCACGCAGTTCAGGGCTCAGCTCGGCTCCGTATGTACGTTTTGCTTCCAGCTTATCAGTACCTATAAACGGCTTACCATCTTTAGTCAGATAATCGTCAACCAGTGAAGCAGAAACACCAATCTGTCCACCTCCCTTATGAGCATAATATGTTACCTTGTGACCGATTCCGGCAGAAACATTATATTCTTTCCACCACAGTACTTCCTGATTGTCGCTCAGATCGGTATCGATAAACATGTCACGATAGTCGGTAAGCGGTTTGCCCGTATTATGGATGCTCCATACATTACGGTCAATCACCTCTTTAGCAGCGGTTGCGGCCAGTTCCAGCCATTCCTTGATTTTCGCGTCAGGATTAGTCAGCGTCTTGTCGTAGAACGGGTCGTTTTCCGCACGGTGATATTTTTCCCATGTAGCGGCAAACAAAGCCACTTCACTCTTCAAAGCACGGGCTACATCGCGGTGAACACGACGGGTAGTATTATTGTCTTGCTCTTTCAAGTATGTAATGGCATCCTTCAAATCATTCAGGATGTAATCTACAATTTCCGTACGGGTATTACGCGGACGCTTCATCAGCTCTGAATCCGGATCCAGCTGATCTTCTACCCATGTCACGCCACCGTAATTTACCAGAAGGTGATAATAATAAGCGGCACGGAAATAATAAGCTTCTCCCAGACACTGTTCATAATCAGCTCCCTTATCTTCACAGTTTGTAATATTCTGAAGCAGGAAGTTCACATTTCGTATAGCCTTATAATCGTCCAATTCAGCCGCATTACTAAGTGAAGTTTCACCAGCCAGACGTGTATCAATCGCATTCGGATACAAGTTATCACTGTTAGCATCGCCGAAAGCGATACCGTTGGTACTACTGCTAGACTGCGTCTTGATGGCAGTATTGTTGACAGTACCTCCACCCATCACAGGCACACTTCCCTGATAGAACATATTCAGGTACATGTTGATTTCACTGACTGTAGTGAAAGCACCTGCTGTAGACATCTCTCCTTGAGGTTCCTGATTCATATCAAAGCAAGAAGTCGTCCCCAAGCATAAAACTGAAGCAATCAGTAAATGTATATTTTTCATAATTGTTTTCCCGTTTTTACATATTTAAAATAACACCAACAGAGAATACTCTGGTCATCGGATAGTTCTTACCAGCCTGTTCAAGCGCATTGCCATAACTATTCTGAGTAAACAGACCTTCCGGATCGAAAATGCTGCTCAGTTTGGTAAAGGTCAGCAAGTTTTCGCCGGAGAAGAATACCTGTGCCTTGGTGAGATGAACCTTTTCAATCCATGCCTTCGGCAGGTCGTAGCTGATGGTCATGTTCTTCAGACGGCAATAAGCGGCATTCTGCATATAACGGTCGGATTTCTGAGAAGTCTTAGCACGGAATTTACCTACAGCATTGGTACCTGCTGTGTATGGATTTGGATAATAGGCACCCGGATTTTCCGGTGTCCAGTAGTCGAGGTGTTCCTTAAATACAGTAACCTGCGCATATGCACCCGATCCCCAGAAGTAAGATGTATTCATAGCAGGACACCAGTCACGCTTACCTACTCCCTGGAACATCAAGCTCAGTGAAAGACCTTTCCATGAAATAGATCCGTTGATGGTATACTGATAACGCGGAGTTGTATTACCGATAACAGTCATATCACCCATATCGCCAACGCGATTTGTACCGTTATTAATCTTATTGTTTCCATCCAGATCGACATACTTCACATCACCCGGCATCCATTTCTGTCCGCTCAGGAAAGACAAATTGTATGTAGAATTATATGCATCGGCTTCTTCCTGAGTCTGAATCAGACCAGAAGCACGATATCCCCAAATTTCACCCACTTTCTTTCCTTTATACCAGTTGTTTGAAGGATCAGAACCATCGCCTTCATAAGCAGTAACTTCTGAGGTAGCATCAGAAAGAGAACCACCGATAGAGTAATCGATATCCTTACCAATCTTTCCTCTCCACTGCAAGGTAAGTTCCCATCCACGGTTACGCATTTCAGCATTGTTGGTTTCAGGCGCCACAGCACCGAAGAAATCGGCCAGTGCAACCGAAGGACCTAACATGTCTCGTGTATCACGCTGGAATACATCGAATGATCCGGTCAAGGCATTGCCGAAGAATCCGAAGTCGACACCGATATTCTTATGTTCAACTTTTTCCCATGTAGTATTAGAGTCGACTACCGAACCAGGTTTAAGATAACCCTCTCTTCCGTTCTGGAAATACCAGTTACCCAATGATACAGGGTCCATGGTAGAAGCGAATGTGTAATAAGCAGCTCCGGTCTGGTTACCAAGCAACCCCCAAGACACACGCAACTTCAGGTTAGAAAGTACATCCTGTGTCTTTTCCATAAACGACTCACGCATAATGTTCCATCCCAAAGAAACAGAAGGGAAGAATCCCCAGCGATTACCTTTGGCAAAACGTGAAGACCCGTCGTAACGTCCGTTTACTTCTACCAGATAACGTCCCATGAAATCGTAATTGATACGTCCAAAATATCCGCGTGTAGCCCATGCGTAACGAGTATCTTTCACGGTACGGTCACCACTTGCCATTTCAAGGCTCGGATTGCTGGTAGACAGGATATCTGTTACAGAATCATACAAATATCTGTATTTATAATATTCTTCCTGATAACCCAACATCGCTGTAAAGTTATGTTTGTCAGCAAGAGAGAATGAATAATTAGTATACAGGTTGACAGACTGATACTGATTATTCATATCATAGCGGGTATAAGAATTAGTTCCGTTAGCCAGTTCATCACGTTTACCTATCTCATACGAATCGCCCGAAGCATTCGGAATCTGCGGAAGTACTTTCAGTGCCCAATAATCGCGTGTATTATAACGATACGTATAGTCGAAGAAGATATGCCAGTCTTTCAGCGGTTCCAGCTCCAGCCCGCCGGTCATGGTCAGGTTATTGTTTTCAGTATCGGTCTTCGTACCGCTCTGCAAGTATGGAATCATTGACAACTCGGTAAAGTGACCGTTCGGATCGATAACGCTTACAGTAGGGCGGAAACGTGCCAGTGAGTGATAGAAACCTTCACTCAAAGCACCTGTTCCAAACGGAGTCTCATTGTTTGAGTTCATGTACTTGGTATTCACCTTCAGTTTCAGCCAGTCGGTAACCTTTGAAGTAACATTGCTGCTGAAGTTGAAACGCTTATAACCAATATCGGCATAACGCAACAAACCGTCTTCCTTGTACACACCTCCAGAAATGTAATACTGTGCTTTTTCACCACCACCGCTCACGCTGACATTGTGGTTCTGTTTGAAAGCAACATCCTTGTAATGAAGATCGAAATAATCTGTATTACCCAGTCCTTTGGGACTATTGGCAAAGGCATTCACCATAGACTGTCCAGGAGTCAGTTCTGCCCACGGATCAAGTCCGGTAGGATCATTGATATACTGCTGCAACTGAGCCAGTTTTTCATCGCTATACTGCTTAACCATACCGGCGTTTTCGCAAGCCTTATTGAAATAAGTAGCAAATTCGTATGCATTAGCCATTTCCGGCAACGACATTGGTGAGGTCCAACCCAATGTAGCCTGATAGCTTACACGTGCCTTACCTTCTTTACCTTTCTTGGTAGTAACCAAAATCACACCGTAAGCTGCACGCGCACCATAGATAGAAGAAGCTGCCGCATCCTTCAGTACAGAGATATTTTCGATATCATTCGGGTTAACATCTGCAAGATCCATTTCTACTCCATCGACCAATACATAAGGAGCAGCATTGCCCGACAAGTTACCCTGACCACGCAACTGCAAAGAAGAAGTTGCACCCGGACGACCGGCGTTGGCATTATCAATATACAATCCCGGAACCATACCCTGCAAACTCTGAGTAGCATTTGCCAGCGGACGCTGTTCCAAGATTTCACCTTCTACAGTAGCAACAGAACCAGTCAGGTTGACTTTCTTCTGTACACCGTAACCAACTACTACTACTTCTTCCAAGACCTGATTGTCTTCTTTCAGCGTAATATTAAGGATTTTGCCCGGAGTAACCTGTACTTCCTGAGTCTGATAACCCATATATGAAATTACGATGACTGCATTTTTTGCAACGTTCAGCGTAAAATTACCGTCGAGGTCAGTAATGACACCGTTTGTCGAATTACCTTTCTCGACAACTGATGCACCGATAACCGGAAAACCAGTTGCATCATACACAACACCTTTTGCTTCCACGCTTTGCTGGAGAGCACTCATTGCACCACTCTCTACCACCATTCCTTCAGCATTCACCAAATGTGGACACCCTAGCCAGGCAGCAACACTTAAAAGCGAAACTTGCTTAATAAAGCTCCTACTAAAAAAGAATCGATTCATAAAAAAATTACAATTGTTAGCCTTAGATTTAAAATTTTCATACAAATATATACAATATTATTAAGAATATAAGAAAATTCATTATTTTTGTAAAATAAATCATTAAAAAAATAGTTTTACCATGAAGAAGAACCCAGTAAAAGTATGGGCAATTTGCCTGTTAGCTGCCGGAAGTCTGATAGCATGTGGACCGCAGGAAACCCAGACAGGAAGCCTGAACGTCATCCCATTGCCACAGGAAGTCACAGAGAATCCATCAGCAGCACCTTTTGTTATTAAACCTTCTACAACAATCTGTTATGAAGAAGGCAATGAAAAACTGGCAAGCACAGCCCGTCTGCTGGCTGATTATATCAAGGAAGTAACAGGTACCGAGGTTAAAACCGGAACCAAGGCTGAAAAAAACTGTATCATCTTAAAAGTTGATCCGTCTATCACACACAAAGAAGGATATGAACTGAATGTCACAGCTGATGCAGTTACCCTGACAGGTGCTACGGAAGCAGGTGTATTTTACGGTTGCCAGACCATACACAAAGCACTCCCCATCACCGAGGGTAAGGCACTTGCTTCACTGCCTGCCGGCGAAGTAAAAGACTTCCCGCAATACAGTTACCGTGGTTTCATGATAGACGTAGGCCGTCATTTTTTCCCGAAAGAATATCTGAAGGAACTGATTGACGTTATGGCACTACACAACATCAATTACTTCCACTGGCATCTGACAGAAGACCAGGGCTGGCGTATCGAAATCAAGAAATATCCCAAGCTGACAGAAATCGGTTCACACCGCAAAGAAACAATTACCGCACCGGGATCGGGAAAATTCGACGGTACACCGGTAAGCGGCTACTATACACAAGAAGATGCTAAGGAAATCGTAGCATACGCAGCTGAACGTTTCATTACAGTTATCCCCGAAATTGATATGCCGGGACATATGCTGGCAGCCTTGGCTTCATATCCGGAACTGGGATGTACGGGTGGTCCGTATGAAACAGCAACCAAATTCGGTGTATTCAAAGAAGTGCTTTGTGGAGGAAATCCTCAGACACTGCAATTTGCCAAGGATGTAGTAAACGAACTGATGGATATATTCCCGGATGCTCCTTATATTCATATAGGAGGAGATGAATGTCCGAAAGCGGAATGGAAGAAATGTCCGAAATGTCAGGCTAAGATCAAGGAACTGGGGCTGCGCGATACAAAGGAACACAGCAAGGAAAACCAGCTTCAGGTATATTTCATGAATGAAGTAGAAAAGGAAATAGCTAAACGAGGCAAGAAAATGCTGGCATGGGATGAAATTCTGGAAGGTAACCCGAATCCGGAAACAACTACTGTTATGGCATGGACAGGTATAAAGGCGTCTATCAAGGCTGCACAGCTGGGACATCCTACCATTGTCTGCCCGATCAGTCATCTGTACTTCAGCAATCCGGGATACAACCGACTGAAAGGAGTAAGCAGTGTAGAACGTGTATACAGCTTCGAACCTCAGTCTGAAAAGCTGACTCCGGAAGAAAAGAAGAATATTATCGGAGTGCAGGGATGTATCTGGACAGAATGGACAAAAGACAGCGTGAAGATGGAATGGCAGATGATGCCACGTATCGCTGCGCTGAGCGAACTGCAATGGAGCAATCCGGCAAAGAAAGACCTGAACGGATTCTTGAAACGCCTCCGCCATCAGTTGGATCTGTATGAGTTGTATGGCTTCCACTACAAAATGGACATTGAAGACGTAACGATAGATGTAGAACCTCAAGGGGAAGGCGGAACTGCCGTAATCACACTGAACACGTTCGACAACGCACCGGTTTACTATACACTGGACGGCTCTGAGCCATCGGCAGCATCGCAGCAATATACTCAGCCGTTTACAGTGGATAAGACTACAACAATCAAGGCGAAAGCTATCCGCAACGGTCGTGAAAGTAACGTAACCGAAGAAACGCTAACTTATAATCTGGCTACCATGCATCCGATTACCCTGAAATGTGAGCCCGATGAAAAATTCACTTACAAGGGAGCAAACCTGCTGGTAGACGGTATGACGGGAGATGACAACTACCGTTCAGGACGTTATATCGGTATTTACGGTCAGGACTTCGATGCTACTATCGATTTGCAGGAACCGAAAGAAATATCTTCTGTATCACTGGGTACATATCTGGTTCCGGGTGACTATATCTTCGGTTTGACCGGACTGGAAGTATATGGTTCCGAAGACGGAAAGACATACAGCAAGATTGCTTCGAAAGCTATACCGACACTGGAAAAAGGCAGCAAGAACAATGTACTGAAACGTGATACGGTAAGCTTCGACAAGACTAAGACACGCTACGTACAAATTATCGGAAAGAATACTCCGGTACTTCCGAAATGGCATCCGGGTGCAGGCAAACAGACTTACCTGTTCCTCGATGAAATTGCCATCAACTAAGAATACTATAAACGGCTGCTGAGATAAGACGCCGCCAATATATAAAAGAGGATGTGTCAAAATGATGCATCCTCTTTTTCGTTATAGAACCATGGGGT
>ERZ791931.495-NODE-495-length-43095-cov-7.119563_pt1 | contig 43095 bp, 29 predicted proteins | sample MGYA00510127_ERZ791931 | MGnify/ENA primary metagenome ERZ791931 (study PRJEB30046, sample SAMN00792067) | human gut metagenome | study: EMG produced TPA metagenomics assembly of the A metagenome-wide association study of gut microbiota in type 2... | reverse complement strand
ACGTGACTTGTCGCATCAGCCAACGCGACAAGTCGCGTTTTTTAAGCCAACAAAGCCCCCGATTTACCATCAATTATAGTACATTCATACTTTTCATTGATGTATTCCGGCTGTCTTCACATGCCCCTCAAGCAATCAATCTATAAAACTCCCCAATTACACAATAAGAAAACACAAAACAACAATCAAAAAAATAAACATAACACATAAGAAAAAATCAAACCTATTTTGAAAAGCCCCCATTTATCTGTAATTTCCCCTCCTCATACAATGATCATTGAGTAGAACATATCCCAAAGTTGTTATATACATAAAACGAACCTTATTATATACCCTACAATGAAAAATAAACTAATTTTATTAAGCATGACAGGGCTATCATTAATGCCCAATACTCTTTCTGCAAAACAACCCACCAATATCATCCTCATCAATCTAGACGATGTTGGTAACGGCGACTTCTCCTTCCGAGGAGCACTCGGATATCAAACACCTAACATAGACCGCATGGCAGCCGAAGGAATGGTACTAAACAACTTTTATGCCGTACAACCCATCAGCGGAGCCTCCCGAGCAGGCCTTATGACCGGATGCTATCCCAATCGTATTGGCTTTGCTTATGCTTTGAATCCCCATTCCCCCTATGGAATCAATGAAAAAGAAGAAACCATTGCCGAACTACTACGAGACAAAGGATATGCTACTGCCATCTTTGGGAAATGGCATCTTGGCGATGAAAAAAAATTCCTTCCCCTTCAACATGGGTTCGACGAATACTATGGCCTTCCCTATTCCAATGACATGTGGCCCAATCACCCTCAATATAAATTCCCAGATTTACCACTCATCAAGGGAAATGATGTAATCGGATACAATACCGACCAAAGTCGCTTGACTACCGACTATACCCAATATGCAACCGACTTTATTAAAAGAAATGCTCATCAGAAGCCTTTCTTCCTCTATTTGGCCCACTCCATGCCTCATGTGCCACTGGCTGTATCCGATAAATTCAAAGGAAAAAGCAAACAAGGACTATACGGTGATGTAATGATGGAACTGGACTGGAGCATAGGAGAAGTTCTAAAAACCATCCGGGAAGAAGGTATCGAAGAAAATACTCTTGTGATTCTGACATCCGATAACGGACCATGGGCCAACTATGGAAATCATGCCGGTTCATCGGGCGGACTACGGGAAGCAAAAGCCAATACCTTTAACGGCGGAGTACGCGTACCCTGCCTCTGCTACTGGAAAGGCACTATCCAACCCGCCTCAGTATCCAACAGCCTGTATTCCAACATCGATATTCTCCCCACTTTGGTAGAAGTAGCCGAAGCCCAACTTCCCAAACAAAAGATAGATGGAGTAAGTATGCTTCCTACACTGACTACCGATCCTCAATGGGCTGGGCGTAAATATCTCTGTTTCTATTACCATAAAAACTCTCTTGAGGGTATCACCGACGGAAAATATAAATTAGTTTTCCCTCATAAATATGTATCTTACGATAATCAAGTACCAGGAAACGACGGAAAACCCGGTCCACTTGGAGAAGGTGAGGTAACTACCTGCGAACTGTATGATTTACGAAGAGATATGGGCGAAAGAGTCAACGTAATCAGCCTCTATCCTGAAGAAGTTGAAAAACTGAAAAAAGAAGCGGATTTCTGGAGAGAAGAACTGGGAGACGACTTGACCGGACATCCAGGAAAAGCAAGAAGAGAAGCTGGAAAGGCCGAAGATTAATAACCTTACAGAATTTTATAAAAAAAGGAACTGTCTTCTATTGCACAAAACAATATGAAGACTGTTCCTTTTTATGTAAAGAATAAAATCTCGTCAACAATCGAAAAAACTACCAACATACCTCAACCAAAACCGGACGATGATCTGAAGCAACTTTGTCGGCTATAACCTCCTTTTTCAACACTTCGACAGGAATATTCTGAATACATTGTTTAGCTACTGCTACATAATCAATACAAGCCTCAGGCAGCGGTGCCGGACACGTATACACCGCTGTATCATTCAATACATCGAATACCTGTTCCATCTTTTTAAACTCCGGAGAATCTGCTTCCATATTCCAGTCACCAGCCAAAAATACAGGTTTATCCGTTTGAGGCAATACCTCCTTAATCATACTGACAGAAGTATTTCTGTCTTCATCGGTCAACGACAAATGTACACAAGCAAAATAATACTCATCAAACTCAGCCAAGAGTAAAGTACGCGCTTCTTCCCTTCCTGGCAACGCTATCTGTTTCCACGACTTCGGAGTTTTTTTACTTAAAATACCAATACCATATTTTCCACCCTGAAAATCTATGGCAGAAGCAAATAGTGCATGCATACCAACTTTATTCCCCAACTCACTCAATACATCTACTTTTCCACTTCGTTCAGTCACACTATCTATTTCCTGTACAGCCACCACATCCGGAGCAGACTGTAAAATCACCTCAGCTACACGAGCAATATCCACTTTTTCATCCATTCCAATAGCATTATGGATATTATAAGTCATTATCCGTAATGAATTACCTTTTTTTGACGAGCAAGAAGCAAGACTTAAACTTCCCACACACAACAAACAGACTATATATATAATTGCATTTTTCATCTGACTACCAATTAAAAAACTGTCATCTCAAACAAAGTGGCATTCCACAAAATACACCACTTCGTTCAAGATGACAGAAAATCATACAAATATTCTATTCTTAATACTTAAACCATTCCTGAGGAACAGCTACTTTCTTGCCATCTTCCTCTATCATTTTCAATTCAAGCATACCTCCATTATGGTCGAAGTAACGCAACTCTATAGGATGAAGTCCTTTACTCAATGCTTTCTGTCCGATATATTCTTCCGCAGCATGAGGACCATCGTTCAACAATACCGGAGTTCCATCTATCGACATCAGACTACCATCATCCGAAGTCAGAGAGAAAGTATAAACTCCATCTTCCGGTACATTGATATATCCAGTAATCACCAAACCGATATTACCTTTCACTCCTTCCGGAATCTTCACTTCATCAATTACATACTTACCCTTCAAAGGAGCAGAAGTTATCTGCGAACAACTGTCACCAGCATAATCATACCAAGTAGCCTGCAATCCGTTTTTCAGAGCACCTGCATCCTGAGAAACTTCTACATATTCTTCTTTAGAGAATATTGTTTTAACAATATCACCCGGAGTTCCATCAGGACGATAAGTACGTAAACAGAAATCAGTAGAAGTATTTACCGGCAAAGCTCCTGTATACAGTTCCGACTGCTTATTCGGAATAGAACCATCAGTGGTATAACGAATCTCCACATTCGGAATACGAGATACGATATTCAGTGTATCCTGTCCGATAAATGCATTCCGGTTGTAGAAACCTTCAATATCAGGAATGCGATAATTGATTTTCCGGTTTGCCAAACGTTCAAAATGAGAAGCCAGTTTTTCATAGAAAGGTGCATCATCAGTATAAGAAGCCTGTCCCCATGCCACTTCAGCCAAAGCAATCATACGCGGAGCAATCATATAATCCAGACGCTGCACAGTAGGAATCCACTCTGTCCATACATTAGCCTGCATACCTTTCACATACTTATACTGTGATTTTTCCAAACCATCATAAGGATTGAAAGTAAGAATCTGTCTGAATGTATTTTTATCCTGCTTATAGTCGAAATAAAAACAAGTATTAGGAGTATGGATAATATCTTTTCCCTGATTGGCAGCCTGCAAAGGAGCATCAGCTTCCCAACCTCTCCACCACATAATGGTAGCCTGATCCGACAGTCCGTCTCCTACGACTTCATCCCATCCAATCATTCTCTTTCCATTAGCAAGGAAGAACTGTTCCATCTGACGAACAAACCACGCCTGCAATTGCTCAACACTCTTCAAGTGTTCTGTCTGCATACGACGACGGCAATCTGCACACTTGCTCCAATTGATTTTCTCTACCTCATCACCTCCCAAGTGTACATATTGCGATGGGAACAACTGGAAAATCTCCTTATACACATTCTTGCAGAACTCAAGAGTAGCATCTTTTCCCGGACAAACAGGAGAAGAGAAAGTCTTACCCCAACCTATCATTCCTTTACAAGCCAAATCCGGATACTGAGAAATAGCAGCAAGGAAATGTCCCGGCATATCCACTTCCGGAATAACCTCAATACCACGCTGTGTAGCATAAGCCACTATCTCACGAATATCTTCCTGTGTATAGAATCCACCATACAAAGTATCTCCTTCGGCAGTAACCTTCAGTTTATCTTCGGGTAACAAAAATTCCTTATTATCTTCTTTGATTGCTCTTTCCTTACAAATCTTATCGTGTGTAGTATCCAACGGACGCCATGCACCCTTTTCGGTAAGCAACGGATATTGCTTAATTTCTACACGCCATCCCTGATCATCAGTCAGATGCCAATGGAATTTGTTCAATTTATAAGAGGCCATCAAGTCAAGCATTCGCTTTACTTCTTCTTTGTTCCAGAAATGGCGTGATGCATCCAACATCATTCCTCTCCACTGAAATTTAGGAGAATCTGAAATTTTTACTAAAGGTAAAGTACATACAGGCAATGTTCCTGCTACTTTATTATAGTCATCTTCCTGAATCATCTCTGCAGCCGGTGGAAGCAGCTGGCGCAAGGTAGAGATACCATTTACCACACCTTCATAATCAGATCCACTGATTATCACTTTATCTGATAAAATTTCCAACTGATAAGCACCACTAACTGTATCATTGTGCAAAGTCAGCACAATATCACCCTCTGACTCTATTGACGATTCCGGAGCCACATTCTTCAAAATTTCCTGCAAATACTGAGCAGCCGGAATCAATGACGGATCGATGACTTGAACCTTTACATCTTTTTTCAGCGTATAACTTCCGCTCTGGGTTTTCATCTCTACCGGAGTAGGAAGCAAAGCATTTGTATAATCTTCTTTCACTTGTGAGGTGGTACAACTTGCTCCCATACAAGCTAGTCCCACGATAAACGCAATGTGTTTTAACATATAGATAAGTTTTTGATTTTGTGAGTTTTTAAGTTTTTAAATTTGTTGAGTGTAATATGTTCACCAACTTATAAACTTAAAAACTTACTTATTATAATATTCTTTCAAGATTTTCTGCATTTCCGGATATTTTTCATCCGTATCGCCTGCCTCTTTTCTCAAACGAAGCAAATCCTCCTTCATTTTCTTGATAATCGGTGCATATTCTTTGTCATTATAGGCATTATGATTTTCTTTCGGGTCTTTCTGCAGATCATAGAAATCCCAACAAGGAGTAAAAGAAAAATCTTGTGTATCCGTCATATCCAGATTCTGTCCGTAATAGAAAATCAGCTTATAACGATCGGAACGAATACCAAAATGAGCCGGACGAATCGCATGATTGGTCCAATAACGATAGTAAATCTCTTTCCGCCAATCCTTCGGTGTATTTCCCATCAGGTTCTCAGCGAAACTACGTCCCTGTACATCTTTCATCTCTACTCCGGCAAATTCGGCCAGTGTAGGAGCAAAATCAATATTCTGCACCAAGTCTTTCAAACGTTTACCAGCGGGAATCTTCTTCGGATAACGGATTACAAACGGCATACGGGCAGATTCTTCATAAAACATTCGTTTATCAAAGAAACCATGTTCACCCAGAAAATATCCCTGGTCGGATACATATACCACAATAGTATTATCCGCAATTCCCATTTCGTCAAGCGCTTTCAACAACTTACCGATATTATCATCTACAGTGGCTCCACAGCGCAAATAGTCACGCATAAACTTCTGATAAGCAGCACGTCGGGCAGTTGTTTTCTGCAATCCATCAATAGAGAAAGGCAATTCCGGATAGCGACACCACCATTTATCCGGATCTTGTGAAGCGATTTTCCAACGTCGTGCCAATTCTTCTAACGGTTGTCCGATAAACGAACGTCCATTAGTTTCAGGTCCCCAATCAAGCAAATTTTCCGGTTCAGGAAATGTCACTCCATCATACAAATGCTCCATACGTATCGGGAAATCATAAGGCTCATGTGTAGCCTTGAAATGACAACACATCAAGAACGGAGTATCCTTATCCTGCTCTTTCATCCATTTAATAGCCTTCTCCGCCACCAAATCGGTAGAAAAACCCAATATCTTTTCTCCAAACCGACGATTACCGGGCCAAGGATCTTTGCTATCGATAAACACCGGATCACGATATTCACCCTGATCGTAGAACACAGAATAATAATCAAACCCTTGCGGCTGCGACTGGATATGCCATTTACCTACCAAACCGGTATGATAACCAGCTTGCTGCAAAGTAGTAGCCAACGTAGGAATAGAAGTATCCAAAGAATCATTCAAAGTATACAAACCATTGCGGTGGCTATACAATCCGGTCAGAATACTTGCACGACTGGGAGCTGAAATGGAATTGGTACAAAAGCAATTATCCAGAACTACTCCTTCGGAAGCCAACCGTTTAATATTCTCATTCTTTACATAATCGGCCAATACACCACCATAGATTCCCCATGCCTGTGAGGTATGATCATCACTTAAAATAAACAGAATATTGGGACGTTGTTCCGAAGAGTCGGCCCCTTGCTGTTGCGCCAGCATACTTCCAGAAGGAACAAGAGCCAGCATGTTTAATACAGATAAGGTTTTAAGATTCATATATTAATTATTGGTTTTCATAGTTTAAAGAAAGCTTCTTTCCTTCCTTCAGGAAATCTCACTTTTACACAGCCTTATGTGCTTCTTGTATTATACCGAGAGCAAAGTTAAAAGAAAATTATTGTTTGGTATATATATGCATTCAAAAATCATAAGAAAAACATCCTATCTGCTTTCATTCTCAATCTTATCCAATTCTTTTTTCATGCTTTTCACCAGTTCCGGATATATTTCAGCCACATTATGATGTTGTTTATAATCCTGGTCCAAATTATACAACTGAACGCTTTGTGTATCTTTTACATCTTCTTCCGGTAATGTCCACCCTCCTGAGCCTTTACAATCAAGCAAAACCCATTCACCTTTACGCAATGCAAAATATCCTTTATCCGAATGATAAACCAAAGACTGTCTGCACGAACCCTGATTGTCTCCTTCAGAAAGAACTTTCCAATAACTAAAACTATCTTCTGCTGCTCCAGCAGGCACTCTCTGCTGAATCATTTCTGCCATTGTAGCAAATAAATCTGTAGAGCACACCAAAGCATCCGATTGCTTTCCGGAATCAACAACTTGTGGGCAAGACACAATCAAGGGTACCCGATGTCCTCCTTCCCATAAGTCCGATTTCTTACCACTCCACCTGCCATTCGCCCGATGTCCGGTTTCTGCAATATCTTCTTCCGACCACATTGCTCCATTATCCGAAGTAAAAATAATCAGTGTCTTCTCTGCCTCCCCACTTTTCTTCACCACTTCACAGATTCTTCTTACAGCTTCATCCACCATACAAACAAAATCACCATAAGCACCCGCTTTCGAACGCCCTCTAAAAGCTTCATCTACCATCCAAGGAGAATGAGGAGCCGTTAACGCAAAATACAAAAAATAAGGTTTGTCCTCTTTCGATGCTTTTTGAATATAATTCTCTGCTTTCTCCGTAAAATAAGAAAGACAATCCTCATGCCGAAAATCCGCTGCTATATCTCCATGCCGGTAATGCAAACCTCGAATACTCTTATCTGCATAATCTTCCGTGTACTGGTTTACAGGTGCTGTAGCTTTTCCATTCTCTATATATAAATAAGGTGACATATCAAGCGAAGCTGGCAAAATACAACTATAATCAAACCCACAATCAGTAGGTCCTCCTGTTATCTCAGCTTCATAATCCACGTTCGATGTGTCTTCCAGATCCCATTCACTCCCCGTATACAAAGGTTTACTCTGATCCTTTCTTGTCCAATTCAGTCCCAAATGCCATTTCCCGATGCAGGCAGTCTGATACCCATTCCGTTGTAAGAACGAAGCCACTGTTTCCCTTCCCGGTTCTATCAAAGGAGAAGAATATCCCGTCAAGACCCCTTTCTTCAACTTCGAACGAAAAGTATATCTCCCAGTCAATGTTCCATAACGGGTAGGTGTACTGACAGACGAGTTACTATGTGCATCAGTAAACATTATCCCCGAAGCAGCCAACGAGTCGAGTACAGGTGTATGAATTTTCGACTCAGGATTATAAGCAGATATATCTCCATATCCCATATCATCTGCCAATATATACACCACATTCAAACCAGTTTCCTGTGTTTGAGCAGCTATTTCTGTACCAACTAATGATAAAAATGCTGTTGTATAAAAAATATTTATATTCATTTTACTTTTTCCGGTTTAATTCTAATCTGTACATTAAACGAACCTCCATTGACTTTCGGATTCACCTCATCAATAGCACAAGCTGCATAAAGCACTTCCGGATTGCCTTCTTCATCTAATAAAAGCTGAGGTCGTTCCAAACGCTTTACATTCACTACCTTTCCATCAGACAACACCAATTGTTTCTTCATAAAAAGAGAATGTTCCGGCAATGTCCAATGAATGCCATCTTCCGAGGCCATAATTGCCAGACAAGGCTCTCCTTTTGTAAATTGTCCGCCAAAATCCTTGAATATGGCATAAAAACAACGATCCTTCTCATGATACCATACATAAGGATCTTCTGCCGATAATTTACCTTTTGCCCCTTCAATATGAAATACAGGTTCATCAAGTGGTATAAATGGTCCATCCGGTTTATCACTCAAAGCCACTCCATGTACTCCTCTCCAATGCGGGTCGTATATATTCCCTTTAAAGTAAAGCAAATACTTCCCATCAGTAGGCCGATAAACCACCGAAGGGTTCACTACAATCAGATTATCCGGCTTAGGCTCGGTACCTTCCGGTGAAGGATTCACCACATTATCCGGTTTCACTCGTGTACGAGGACTCAACAAAGGTTTATCCGAATGAGCAAACTTCCCTTCCAGCAAGTCAGGGAAAGACTTAAATGAAATCACCCCAATCTGCTGACTTTGCTGAATACGGTCGCGACGCGGAAGCGTATCCGCTTTTGCACGAATATGCTCATTACCCGGATCCACAGAAGCTGCATAATATAAATAATATCTGTCACCAAACTTGCGCACATGTGGATTAGAAGTGGTCTGTGCATCCCATGTCGATTTATCTTCGGTAAATCCATCCTGATTCATAAAAAATCCCAGTTGACGGAATTCCCCATCCGGACGGTCGGACACAGCCAGTCCCATCTTCGAACCAAATACCCATGCATTATTAAACGGATATATTCCGGTTTCCGGTGCAGAATAAATCATATAATACTTTCCGTCTTCTGCTTTTGTAACCGATGCCCCCCATACAAAATGCCCCGGTAACTGAAATGCAGACGAACCTTCTACCCTATATCCATCCGCAACCGAATCAATTTTTAAATCTACCGGTTGAGCCTCAAACGTATATTCACCTAAAGTTACTTTCTTTTCTGCACATGAAGCCAATAAACCCCATATAGCTCCTGCCAGGTAAAATCGAACCCAATGTTTACTCATAGCTATTATGAAATAAATAAAGTATGAAAACAAATAGAACTTTATAAAAATCCTTTATTTCTTTCATACTTTATTTTTTTAATATCTTATTCTTTCTTATTGCTTCGGATAATTAGGACTATACAACATTGATTCTTCACGTATAACCAACTTTCCATCCTTTACCCATTCCTCACCACGTTCACTCAAATGATCTACCATCGCTGCACGAAGTTCCTCCAGTTGTTTACGGTATTTACGCTCCTTCGAAACATCCTTCGTTTCTTTCGGATCCTTCACCAAGTCGAACAACTGCTCTTCTCCGGTATGAACAAACCAAATATACTTTATCTTTCCATCCGTCAAGGCGCACCAATAATTATGGTCAGAATAACAAGTCGCATGTTCCATATCAATCCATCTGCGCCACTCCGGTTTCTCTTCCTGCACCAAAGTTTTCAATGATTTACCATCCATATCAGCAGGAACAGAACCACCAGCCAAATCTACAAAAGTAGGCAGGAAGTCACGCAATTCAACCGGATTCTCAATCGTAGAACCAACCGGTTTTACAGTTTTCATCGATTTAGGGAATTTTACAATATAAGGTATAGCTGCAGAACCTTCGTAAGCATATGTTTTTCTCCAATGATGATGATCTCCCATCATATCACCATGATCGGAAGTAAAACAAATAATAGTATTATCGTACATCCCTTTCTCTTTCAAAGCCTGCACGATACGTCCCACCTGCTCATCGATGAAAGTAATTGCCGCATAATAATGCTTTATCGTATTCTTGGCATAGTCATCCCCAAACTGCCCGAATGCAGCATCCGGTTTCGCTTTCGGGTCCGTTACATTAGCACCGATACTCTCACTCCAATCTCCCTTAGCCGGAGCTTCCATTTCTATATCCTTATATTTATCAAGTACACGTTTGGGGGGATCGTACGGACTATGCGGACGGGCAAAAGAAACCTTTAAAAACAAAGGCTTATCCCCCTGATAATGTTGGATAGTAGTTACCGCCACATCAGCAGTCCATTTGGTAGGATGTAAGTTCTCGGGCAATTTATATGTTGCTGCTGCATGTTCATTCCAACCTATACCAGTAGAATCCGGATTTACACCAGGAGCTACCATCATCATCCATTTCCGGTAATCGCTCATAAAATAAGGTGATTCCACTCTTCCACTTGCGTCCAAAATAGTAGCATGAAAACCATGTAACGCATTTTGTGGACGCCAGTGCATTTTACCGATACCCAATGTAAAATAACCACAATCTCTCAACATTTGCGGTAACTCATAACGATAATGTTCCGCCACATTTCCATATCCCAGCATACCATGATGCCAGGGAGACATCCCCGTCAGCAGTCCGGCACGTGCCGGTGTGCTACTTGGACAAGCAGAATAAGCATTACAAAAATAAAAACCGTCGTGTGCCAATGCATCAATATTCGGAGTAATAATACGTTCATTTCCACTGCACCCGATAGCATCTCCACGTTGCTGGTCGGTCATAATAAAAATAATATTCGGTTTTTCCTGTGCCTGCATCACTTGAGGTACACATAAAGCCAGACTTGATAACCAATATAGTTTATTCATAGCATATATATTAAACAAAAATACATGAATTAATAAAGATAGGAAAAACGCATGTTTTACTTACCTTTCTTTTATAAAAACAACCCAACTACAACAAATACGCAATCTTTTAAAACTATTTTTTATACTTCTCACATAGATTTTACAAATACATGCTTCATTATTACGTTTTCACTTTTCATAAAAAAGGCATACCGGACAAAATGATCACTCATTCTGTTTTGGTATGCCTTTATCCATTAAACCCAATCCATGAAAACTAAGTAATTATATTACTGTCTTAATAATCTATTACTTTTTTATATCTTTCCTCTTATCAAAAATACTCTCTGCTACAGAAAATGAACTCCTATGCTTTTCCACCATTCTATTTATTTCAGCCACCACTTCCGGATGCACATTTGCTACATCATATTGCTCCTCCGGGTCGGTACTCAAATCATACAACTTAGGCGTATCATAGAAAACTATTTTATCGTTTCCATAAGCAGATTTATCCATATAATGAAGTTTATATTTCCCCTTTCTGACCGCATACAACAGACTTCCACGGTAAAAATAGAATTCATCACGAGGTGATTGCTCCTTACTGTTCCTTAATACACCTACAAGACTTTTTCCATCGTATACCACTCCAGAAGGCAAATCAACTCCAGCCAATTCACAACATGTAGGCAACAAGTCAAGCGTACTTCCCATTTGTGTAACATGCCCCGGAGAAATCATATTTCCCCACATAATACAAGGCACCCTGAATCCACCTTCATAATGAGAATTTTTCCCATCTTTCAGCGGCCCAGCCGAACCGGCCTGACCTTTATAAGGTAACCATGGACCATTATCCGAAGTGAATATTACTAATGTGTGCTTGTCCAGCCCCAGTTCCTTCAGTTTATCAAGGATACACCCTACACTCCAATCTATTTCTTCTATGGTATCTCCATAATTTCCTCCATCCGATTCCCCTTGAAAGGATTCAGAAGCATAAACAGGGAAATGAGGCATCGGATGCGCCAAATACAAGAAGAAAGGATTTGCCTGATGAGTATCTATATAACGGAGAGCCTTATCGGTCAGCCGTTTAGTCAATAAAGTCTGGTCTGGCTCCCGCTCTATCTCTTTTTCCTGTTCATATACCACCAGTTCATAAGGATAGTTTACATTTCCCAGTTTGACCTGTTCCTTACGACTCATGTCATTAGAAAAAAGCATACCATAAAAATAATCAAACCCATGATCCAGCGGTCTATATCCAGGCAAATGTCCCAAATGCCACTTACCTATGCAAGCAGTATGATAACCGGCATTTTTAAGCAGTTCAGGAATTGTGATTTCCTCAGCCGGCAAACCTTCCGGTGAATCAGGAAATAAAACTCCCCGCTCATTTCCATACATTCCGGTACGTACTCCCAATCGTCCGGTCAAAAGGCCGGCACGACTCGGCGAAGAAACAGAAGAAGACACATAAAAACTACTCCACTTCTGCCCCTCCATAGCCATTCTATCCAAATGAGGAGTTTTAATCGTAGGATTTCCAAAACAAGATAAATCCCCATATCCCATATCATCGCAATTGATTACAATGATATTAGGTTGTTTCTCTGTACTCGCCCAAACACTTCCTACACAAGAAAGAGCAATAGAAGAGAGCATTAATTTTTCTCTCATATTAATTTCTCCGTTTTTATCTTTTAGTTTACCAGAAAAAGCAAAAACATATTATTTTTTATTTTTCTCATGTCTTTTCCATACATATTCCTGTCTGTCTTTATTAAACAGCCGCAAAAAATCTTTATCATCCTTATTTTCCAATGCCTTCATTGCAGGATCATCCGTGATTTTCAAATGCTCTCTCAATAAATTTCTATAATATAAAATTGTATCTTTGTAGGCAGGATGAGAAATTAAATTAACTAGTGAATTCGGATCTTTTTCCAAATCATAAAATTCTTCTATACACCTATAATCATGCATCATCACCCTATCTTTTATCTTATTATCATGTATTGCATTATTCTTCATTGCCTGGAAAGCCATTCCTCCTCTAGCCTCATTCTGAAACATTGTACTGTCAATTGCCCAAGGATTAAAGATATAAGCAAATCTTTTTCCCTGTACAGCACGCATTATAAAAGTTTTTTTGGCACTTGTTGACTGAAACTCTGTGAATACATGCGTTCTATATAACTGTTTCTTTCCTTCCAATATAGGTTTAAAAGAAGTTCCATCAAAATCAGCATCTACTGACAATCCCAACAAATCTACAATAGTAGGAAAAAAATCAACAGTAGAAATCATATGTTCCGTATCTATTACTTTTGATACAAATTGTTCCGGAGCATATACAATCAAAGGAGTACGTGTACTTTGATAATAACAATTTGTTTTACTGAATGGCTCCGACATACCATTGTCTGACAAAAATATGACTATAGTATTCTGTTTCTCTCCCGAATCTTCCAAAGCTTTCAATACTACCCCTACCGTATCATCCAATCGTTTTACACTATTAAAATACTGAACGATTTCATCTTTTACTCCTGCTATATCTGGTAAAAAACCGGGAACAATTACCTCATCTGAGGTATAAATATATGAAGGTTGAGGAATCTCTTTTTTTTCAAACATCCTTTGCTCTTCTATGCTTCCATAGAAAGGCCGATGAGGATCATGTGAGTTAACCATCAAATAAAACGGTTTTCCTTCTTTCTTTGCATTTTCAATCATCACATCCACTTCACGTTTATAGATTCTTGCATCACGCCCCATTCCTAAATCAAGGAAATCTTTACGATAATCCCAAGGGGTAGTAAATGTAGGAGAAGAGTGTTCTAATTTTCCTACAATTCCACAATAGTATCCAGCTTTTTTCAGCACTTCAACAATCTCGACCTGAGGTTTTTCAGCATGATAAAATCCTTCTATTCCAGAACAATGCGGATATCTTCCTGTAGCCAATGCGCCACGAGAGGGTTGACTGACAGCCGAAGCAACATGAGCATTCATAAACTGTATTCCTTCATGAGCCAGCCGGTCTATATTAGGAGTGATATTCTGTACCTCACATCCATAAGCACCTACTGAATTACAGTTTAAATCATCTGCTGTTATTAACAATACATTTAATCTCGTTTTATTATCTTCTTTAGCAAAAGTTATTGATATAGGGAATAAAACAGCAATTGTTACAAATATATTTTTCATTTTTCTTATTCTTTTTTATATAAGGTGGGTGAAAAGCAACTTACACCCACCTCTTCCCCGAATCTATGAAATAAACTTTATAGATTATCTGATAATGAGACAAACATTCAATTATCAAATAGCTAAGTACTTATTCTAAAAATAGAACATACACAAATAAAAAACTAATATATTTTTATTGCAACTAATCTTTACATCGATTTATTTTCTATATCCCACCAAAGACGGGTACCTCCATTATCCGGACCACCCAACAATTCTACTGCTTTCTGAATTCCATCCGGATTCAATGTATATTCCGACTTAGCAAAAGGCATACGACGAATCTGAATATCAGTATCGATAGTACCAGCACTGTTATTTACTTTTACTGGAAACAACTGTGGATAACCTGTACGACGATACTCTGTCCATGCTTCCTGTCCATTGGGGAACATGGCAATCCATTTCTGAGTAATGATGCGTTCCAGATTCTTATCTTTTGAATCACTTTCATTCCAGGCAATGGTAATATGACTTACGGCATTAATATTATTTGAACTCACCAAAGGATCTACATAATTAGCGGCAGTTTTTTCCGTATCTGTTATATAGGTATCCGCACTTCCGGCTCCCCATTCGGCAAATGACAAAGAAATACCTTGTTCATAAGCTTCCTGCGCATCAATACCCATGTTCCATCCACGTAAAGCACCCTCCGCTCTCAAGAAAGCCACTTCAGCAGCATTCATCCATATAATTGGAGTATTACTCAAAATATTCGGACAAGAATATCCTATACGAGATTCTTTATTATTATCTAAATTAATACCTGTACGTAAAGCAAAATAACCATCTTGGTTATTCACTCTTCCAGAAGAAAACATTTTACTTAAACGAGGATCATCATATCCATCTAAAATAGAAAGGATAGAAGCTCCCATGCGAATATCTTGATAATTAGCCCACATAGTCCAAAGCTGATTGATTACCTCATTAGATCCTACACTCTTCACTCCTGTATTATCATCATTAGAAGTTATCAATCCTCCTTGTGCAGTTACTGCTTTTTCAGCTTCCCTCTGTGCTACATCTGGTTTTACATAAGCCAAACGCATGGCTAGACGAAGATGTAAGGAATTAGCAAATTTTATCCATTTAGTATAATCTCCCCCATATACCAAATCATAATCAGCCATAGGTTTAGACCCTGGATTGTTAGCTACAAACTTGGAAAGGACTTCCACTGCTTTATCCAGTTCCTCAAAAAACTTCATATATACAGTTTCTTGACTATCATAAGGGGTAGTCATAGCCCCACTTCCTACTTGAATATATGGAATTGGCCCCCACATATCAGTAAAACGATGCATAGAGGCTATTTTCAATATCTGTGCCCATTGAAAAACATGTGATTCTATATCGGCCTTTGTATGCCGTTTTATCTCAATATATGCTCCAATTGCTTGAGTGTATACCTTTGTAAATGGAGAATTTAACCAATTATCTTGGAAAAAGTAAGTAGCATTATTCTTGTTACTATTAAAATTGGTCGGTATAGCCATATAGCCCGAATAAATATCTCCTACCAAATTCTCAGACATTTGGAACTGATTGTTATGAGTAGATATCACATTTCTTTGCAACTGAGGAAAAAAAGCTCCAATCTTAACATTATCTCCCTCCAGCATGTCCTCTGTTGCTTCATAAGGTGGTACGTTATCAAACCATCCAGTACATGCTGTCATTGACAAAGTACCAACAAATAAAAGACTTTGACCAAAAAGTTTTATCTTAGAGTTTTTCATATTTGCATTTTAATTTATCAGTTAAAAATTCATACGCACACTGAAACCTAGATTACGCAAACTAGGCTGCATAAAGTAATCCAATCCCTGGTAATAGGTTCCAGTAAAGGCAATGGCTTCCGGATCGAACGGTGCCTTGTTGTAAATCATCCACAAGTTACGTCCTACGAAAGAAACAGTCATATCCACTTTTTCATTAAACCACTTCTTAGGCAAATTATATCCTACAGTCAGTTCCTGCAAACGTACGTTGGTTGCACTATATACATAATTGGACAACATACCAGTATCACCATTACCAATATATTCATAAAAATACTGGGCATCCATCTTTTCTGAATTTATCGGCACTCCACCATTATCACGAGCTATAGCAGAAACCTCTGAAACACCAAAACGGTCTAGAGCTGCCTGAGTAGCCGACATCACTTCACCACCAATACGTGCCGAAATCAAGAATCCCAAACTAATTCCTTTCCAAGAAAAACTGTTACGAAAACCTAAATTATAATCAGGATTAGCATTACCTACTTTTTGCAAATCTTCCACTGTTTCTAATTGTCCCGTTTCCTCATCTATATAAATATTTCCATTATCATCTTCACGTAGACGATTAGTTACATAAATATCCCCCATTGAACCTCCTTCTTCCAGAATCTGACGATAGGTACCGAATTTCACTACTTCCAGACTTGGAATACTAATCAATTCCCCAGTAGTAGGATCAGGATAATCACGAACCAACTCGTTAATACGGTTACGATTCATACTGAATGTCAATTGTGAACTCCAATTTACACCACCAAAGTTGTCTTCGTACGACAGCATTGATTCAATACCCCAGTTCTCAATATCTCCTGCCTGAATAAAGAAAGTAGAATATCCGGAAGAAGGGGAAGCTTGAGCCTCGAAGGTTTGATTATAAGTATTTGATTTATAATAAGTAAAATCAAATCCAAGTTTTCCTTTAAAGAATTTCATATTAGTACCTATTTCGAACGATTTGGTACGTTCTGCTTCCAATTCTGGTATCGGCATATGTGTATTCGTTTCAAACTCCCCATTTGAATTATATCCATAAGTAGGAATTGTGAGATAACGGGAAGGAGCATTACCTACCGAACTGTAAGAAGCTCTTATTTTCCAGAAAGTCAGCCATTCTGGCAGTTTTACCATTTCAGTAATCACTCCCGAAAGACCTACAGACGGATAAAAGAATGAAGTATTTGGAGTGTTCTGCAAAGCCGAAGCCCAATCATTACGAGCTGTAGCACTCAAGTAAACCATACTTCTCCATCCCAATTCAGCACTGGCAAAAACAGACTGAGTCTGTTCTTTCCAACCATCCTGTTTAAGACGAGAATTATTGGCACTTAGGTCGACATTATGTAAGGTGAAGAAATTAGGAATCAAAGTTAATTGCCCTTCTGCTCCGTTTCTTTCAAAACGAATATCCTGAATGCTGGCACCAATATTGGCAGTCAAATCAAACTCATTGAAACGTTTATTGATATTCATCAATACATCGGCATAAGTTTGCTTATCAATATCTGTATAATCCCCATAATAACCTTTATCTTGGGATAATTTAGCCTCAGTTCCGGCATACAGTTTTTTAGTATGACGGGTAATAGCATTATCAATACGCACACGACCACTGATATCCAACCAGTCGAATACCTTATATTTCAATCCGGCATTAGCCATGTAGCGGTCACGATCGTTATTGAACATATTTCGTTCGGTAATCCAATAGGGATTCTGCATTGCCATACCCATTTCTCCATAAGGCCAATACTGCGTCATCAACTGCCGGCCTTCATCATACTTTTCATACACACGATAAAGGGTAAAATCCTCACCACGCGGAAAAAGATAAACCGGTACTAGCGGATTGAAATATTGCCCTTGAGAAAGCATATTCTGGTCTTTCTGAAGTACATAGCTAAATCCCAAATCCATAGTCATACGATCGTCGAAGAAATTGGTAGAATTACGTACCGTAAAGTTGTGACGCTGGTATTTATTGTTCGGAATAATACCTTCCGAAGCGGTGGTAGAAGCCGAAGCAAAAGTCTGGTTCTTTTCCGTACCTAACGAGATAGACAACGAAGTAGTGGTATTATAACCGGTACGGAAGAAATCAGTAGGATCATAATCGGATGGAGTATCCAACTTTTCTCCCCAGCTGGTAAATTCTCCCGGCTTGTTTCCATACGTATTCTGGAAACGGGGCAATACGAAGGGTTTGGAAAAATCGGTATTGTGTGCCAAGGTAATTTTCGGCTTACCTGCTGATCCTTTCTTCGTAGTAATCAAGATAGCACCATTGGCTGCATTGCTACCGTAAAGAGCGGCAGCCGAAGGACCGGTCAATACCGACATGCTCTCGATATCTTCCGGGTTGATATCCGCAATACCTTCACCAGAGGGAGCAGATGTATAAAATCCTTGCCCTTCCTGTGCTTCACCACCATTGGTATTGTTCAAAGGCACACCATCGATGACATACAGTACGTTGTTGCTCTTACTGATGGATTTTGCACCACGCATTACCACCTTGGTAGAACCACCGATACCACCGCTACTGTTAATTTGTAAACCGGCTACCTTACCTGTCAGTGAGTTGACAAAGTTCGCATCCTTTACAGCAGTTACTTCATCCGATTTCAACTCGGTCAGGTTATACCCCAAGGCTTTCGATTTACGCTTGATACCCAAGGCAGTGACTACGACTTCTTCCAGCACTTCGGTATCGGCTTTCATAGTCAGATTATACACATTGCTTGCCTGTACTTTTACATCCTGAGTAGCATAACCTACATACGACACTTCCAATACATCGCCTTCTGCCACTTCCAAAGAGAAATTACCATCGAAATCGGTAATAGTACCTACTCCCGGTTTTCCTTTAATCATGACATTGACACCAATCATCGGCATCTGACTTTCGTCGATAATCTGTCCGCTTACCTGCTTGATTTTCCCCTTCTGCTGTTTTTCCACAGGTTGCAAGATGACATAGTTCCCCTCCAGACGATAAGAAAATCCGGTGCCTTTCAGAATCTGATTCAAGGCTGTATCCAATGTAGCATCAGACAAATTGAGTGAAATCACCTTATTGGCTCCCAACTGAGATTCATTGTAAGCAATAGAAGTTTTAGACTGTTTTTCTACTTCTTTTAAGGCTTCCTTTAATGTGAGTTTTTCTTTTTTAATAGATATTTTATGAGCATCCTGTGCCCAAAGAACTGTTTGAGAAAGCATCAAACAGCTAAATAATGTTACTGCTTTTGCTCTAATCCGATATTTATTCATATCTTGCTAAAGTTTTTAGTGTTTAACTTCATAATATTACTATTCATATTCACGCATTAAGGTAAAATGCTAAAGACTTTCCATTTCATATCCGGAAATAAGGCGGCCTCCTTTTTCCGGATACTTTTTTTCATACGCACATCTTTATATCATTCATATTTTAGTTTTTAAGTTTTTGAGTTCTTTAGTTTTTAAGTTTCTTTCTATCTGACAATCAAACTCAAAAACTTAAAGCAACTCACTCTATATAGCAATCATGTCCTTCTATCCGGTAACTGAAATCTCCTACTACAGACTGTATAATTTTCATCACCTCATTGAAGGATGCGTTTCCGGAGAAACGGAAGTTATATTTGTCGTCATTAAAACGGTTTGGCGCACAATGGAATTGAACATTGAACTTACGTTGCAACATTATCGACATCTCCCTTACCGTCACACTACGGAAGACCAGTTCTCCACGCTGCCAGGCTGTAGCATCTACTACATCTACTTTTGCCAAAGAGCTCTCTCCTGTTATCTTATTGTAAGAAACCTGTTCTCCCGGTGATAAAATATAATCTTTTCCTTCGTTTCCGCAAACTACCTTTACCTTTCCTTCAAGCAAAGTAGCTTCCATATCCCGGTCGTCGGCATAGGCTTTTACATTAAATTCTGTTCCTAATGCCGTAACCGACATTGTACTGGAACGTACAATGAACGGTTGTTCGGCATTCTTCTTTACCTTAAAATTAGCTTCACCTATTAAGAACACGGTACGTGTGCTTCCTACAAACTTCTCAGGATAAAGCAACAAACTGCCTGCATTGATATGTACCATGGTTTCATCCGGCAATTTGATAAGTTGCATTTCTCCCGGAGCTACATACTTCTCTATCGTTGCTACATCGGCATACTGTTCTTTAGTCCATACATGAGCTGTATATACAGAAATCAACAGTACAGCTATGGCAGCAGCATAGCGTAATGGTCTCAGCCAGTAATTCTTTTTCTGCATTGGTACCCGGACACCGGCTTTTCCATATACCCGTTGCAATTTATCCTCTAAATTCAATTCTGTACTGCCTTTTACGTTTGTCCAATACTCATATAAGGCAGAGTTCTTTTCTTCGGCATGCTGTTCGTCAGTCAGCCATCCGTAGAATTTACTTTTCATTTCTTCATCTTGAGAAGAAGAAGTAAAAAGGTTTATTATATCTTTAAAATAATTTCTCATTCTTTATCGCGATTATATTCTAAAAACAATCCATATAAACAGACTACGCAACCAACTTTGAAAAAAATTTCTACAATGGTATTATTCTTCCCTAAGATGAGTAGTAACAAAGTCTCAGTTGTTTTATTTATAAAATCCAATTTACCATGAAAAAGACAGCATATTTAAGTTTTTTATTGCCGGCTCTTTCAAGTTCCAATATTTATGCACAGACAGAGCACTGTCCTAATATCGTATTGATTATGGCAGACGATTTCGGATATGAATGTATCGGAGCTAATGGAGGAGAGTATCAGACACCCAACATCAACAGACTTGCAGAAGAAGGAATCAGGTTTGAGAACTGTCACTCCAACCCGCTTAGTACGCCAAGCAGAGTACAACTGATGACAGGAAAATATAATGTTCGTAACTACATCTCCTTTGGAGAATTAGACCGTAAAGAAACTACATTTGCCAACTTATTGAAAAAGGCAGGATATACAACCTGTATCGCAGGAAAATGGCAGTTGGGAAAAGAAAAAGATTCTCCACATCATTTTGGTTTTGATCAAGCTTGCTTGTGGCAACATACCCAAAAGGCAGTAGACGCACAAGGAAATGATACACGCTATACGTATCCGGTAATGGATATCAATGGAGAAAGTATCGAGTTTTCAGAAAAAGATTTCGGACCGGATATTGCCTGCAACTATATCATCGATTTTATCCGGCAAAATAAAGAAAAACCTTTTTTTGTTTATTATCCGATGATGCTGACGCACTGTCCCTTTGTGCCCACTCCAGACTCTGAAAACGAATCTCGACAACGTTCTGCTACATACAAAGGAAGTGCCGTTCACTTTCCGGATATGGTAAAATATACAGATAAACTGGTAGGACGCATTGTAAACGAAATAAACCGATTAAACCTGAGAGAAAACACGCTTATTATATTTACCGGAGACAATGGTACAGACAAACCCATTGTAACAATGCTGAACGGAAAACCTTATCCTGGTGGAAAAGGAAAGACATTGGACTCCGGAACCCATGTCCCATTAATTGTATCTGCACCGGAAGGATTAAAAAATACAGTCAATACCCAGTTGATTGATTTCACAGATTTCCTGCCAACTCTTTGCGAAGCGGCTCATATCTCTCTTCCCACAGACAAAGAACTGGATGGAAAAAGCTTTTATCCTCAACTAAAAGGAGACACAACCCATGTCAGAGAATGGATTTACTGCTGGTATGCCCCCAGAAAAGTATACGACACTCAAGCTGCCGTATTTGCAAGAAACAAGCAATACAAACTTTATCGCACAGGAGAGTTTTATGATGTAAAGGCAGACTTCGACGAAAAATATCCTATCCCTCATTCACAAATGTCGGAAGAGCAAAAGAAAGTGGCCAAGGCACTGAAAGCTGTGATTGACAATTATGAACCACTCGCAAAACTTAAAAAATAAATTATACTTTAATTATGGAAAAGACTTTGAAGCTATGTAGCCTGCTGCCTCTATTTGCAGCTTCCTGGAGCTACGCACAAACAAACAATTCTCCCAATATTGTTTTAATTATGGCAGACGACCTGGGATGGGGAGATGTAGGATTCAATGGAAATACTCATATCCAGACTCCGTGTCTGGACAGACTTGCATCCGAAGGAATTGTTTTCGAACATTTTTATGCCGGTGCTCCTTTGTCTTCACCCACACGCGCCAGTGTACTGACCGGAAGAAATGCATACCGTATGGGAGTATTTGCCCCTAATGTAGGTATTCTTCGACCGGAAGAAACGACATTGCCGGAAATATTGAAAGAAAAAGGATATGCGACCGGACACTTTGGAAAATGGCATCTGGGAACACTGACCTGTAAGGAAATAGATGCGAATCGGGGAAGACCGGAAAACAAGCACTTGCTCAATCCGCCCGCAGAGCATGGATATGACGATGCCTTTGTAACAGAATCGAAAGTGCCGACCTTCGACCCTATGAGAGCTCCCCTGTCAAGCGACGGACGTTTTTGGGATTATCTGCCCGAATACGAAGAAACCAAAGCATACGGTACTTATTATTGGGATATTGAAGGGAATAAAGTAACAGAAGGACTCCGGGGAGACGACAGCCGGATTATTATAGACCGTACATTACCGTTTATCGACAAAGCCATCGGAGCACAGAAACCTTTTCTGGCTACCATTTGGTTTCATACTCCTCACCTACCTTGTGTAGCCGGTCCGGAATATGCTGCACGCTACCAGAATTTGCCTTTAAAGGAAAGAAACTATTACGGTTGTATCACAGCCATGGACGACCAGATAGAACGGTTGGTACAATATCTGAAAATAAAAGGAGTATACGAAAATACCATTATCTTCTTTTGTAGCGACAATGGTCCGGAACTGAATACTCCTGGTACAGCAGGGAACTTTAAGGGTAAGAAACGTTCGCTTTATGAAGGAGGCATACGGGTGCCGGCTTTCATGATAGACGGAAGAACACAAAAAACCGGAAAGATAACGCAACCTTGCAGTACATCCGACTATCTTCCAAGTATACTGGAACTGGCTAATATCTCCACCTCGGTACCTTACCAGCTGGATGGAGAATCGTTTGTACCATTCTTGAATAATTCTGATATTCAACGCCAAAAACCATTGGTGTTCTGTTCCGGAACACAAGGAGCTGTAGTAGACGGTGGATATAAACTTTATTACAACCAGGGTACCACCGAACTGTATGACCTGAAATCAGATCCTTTCGAAAGAACAGATGTCAGTCGCACTTATCCGGAAATCAGGAAAAAACTTTCCGATTGCCTCTGGAAACAGATGAAATCTTTCCAACAATCGTTCGAAGGAAATGAATATGGAACCCAGTCTGTAGAAAGAATGAATCAACAATGGGAAGATATCAGTAAAAAGAAATAGAATAGGTCAACGGATATTCAGTATAAAAGAAAGGAAAAACAACAGATACATAAGGTGTCTCCTTGCAGTGAGACACCCGTCTCTTTACAATGGTACGACCGTCCCACTCCAATGAGACGGTCGTACCATTAAAATGAAACGCTTTTTATAACGAACAAAGTAACATAAACATTGATATTACTTTTTTCAATTCCTTCAGAGCCAGATACACATGGCGCTCCACGGTACGGACAGATAAATCGAGTTCTTCTGCTATTTCTGCATGCGTTTTTTTCTGGAAACGACTCATCACAAATATCTTTCTGCGCTGTTCGGGCATGTTTTTAATAGTCAGCTCGACCAGAAGTTTCAGTTCTTTTGCATAAAGGCCATTATGTATTTCACTCTCTTCATAATAATCGGACAGGTTGATCTCTTTCTCTGCCTGAAATTTCTGTTCAATGGCCTTATGCTTTAAAAAATTGAATATATGATTGCGGGTTAAAGTATAAATAAAACTGTTCCGGGTTTCCGGATTTTCCCAAGCCTGAAAATCATTCAAAAGTTTCACAAAAATATCCTCGGCGATGTCCTCTGCATCGTCTTCCGATTGTAAAATCTTTGCAGCAAAAGCTTTTACTTTAGGATACATTGTACGAAAAAGTGCTTCAAACTTTTCTTTTTCTTCTTTTGACAGTTCGTTCATTGTGCTTAAGGTTCAACACTGTATTCAATTATAAATAAAATGAATGGGAACAAATTTACAGAAAACATCAAAAAAAAACAAAAAAACATTGCCACTTGCTCTTCCTTTATTAAGAGTAAGCGGCAATGTCTACCTTATTGTATTTTATAGGGAGTTATCTTACGGTTACTTCATCGATAAAGAACCAGGAAGGGTTGCCTACTCCATAATGCCAGGTAGGACAGACTTTGGTACCTGTTACTTCGACTTTCAGATAACGTGCTTTCAAAGGTGTCTGAGATTCGGCTTTCACACCTCTGTACATTACCATACCGGCACGTTCCTCAGGCATTTCAATGGTTTCCCAAGGATGATAGGTCTTTCCGTCTTCCGAATAGCTGTAGACCACCTTCAGAGGGAAAAGAATCCATTGACCGATCTGATGCAGGAAGTCGGTATCGATGCTTCTTACTTCCTTGGTTTCACCCAAATCTACCACAAAAGCTGCATCCTTGCCTTCCCAGCCTACCCAGCTTTCCATAAAGGAAGCACCGCCAAACAGACCGTCGGTCAAGGCTGTTTTACCGATTTCTACATACTTGCTTTCCGGATTTACCAGATAAGTGACAGTGGCACCCAAAGCCAAATTCTTTTCAGTACTTGGCATATAGCGCTCACGATAAAGTTTGCAATAATCCAATGCACGGTTATTACGTTCATTAATAGCCGGATTATCAAAATGCTTAGCTTGTTCCTCAAAATAATTCAGTTTCTGAGCCACTTCATCAAAATCTTTTTCCTGCTGTGCACGAAGAAGTTCCAGTTCTGAATAAAGCAAGGGAAGACGGGTACGGCGAACACGGTCCAAAGCTACAGGATCATCGGCTACCGCTGCTTCGGCTTTATCGAAAAGAACTTTATAACGTTTCATCAGAACAGGATTCAGCATACCTTCTTTATGAGATACCGGAGAGTCGTAAATCCACAGACGATGACCACTTCCCCACAAAGCACCCTGAATTAACTGGATATACTGATACAGATAATCGGAAGCTGCCCCATAATAAGACTTCAGGAAATGCTTAATCACACGGTCTACATCTACATCCGGATTCCACATCAGTTTGGAAGCAAGGTAAGAACGAAGTTCTGCAAAATCACCTCCATAACTGCTGGCTACTTGTGAGAAATGCATTTTTACATGATGGTCGCGGAATGTACGGATGTTATCCTGCATAATATAGAGATTAGGGAAAGGAGACAAATAACAGTCGAAGTTGATTCCGTAATCCCAAAGGAAAATATTGTCTGTAATATCCGACCACCCCTTCAAAGCCTTCATGAAATACTGACCGCTGGCATTTTCTGTCAGAGAGACTTCACGGTCGCAGTCGATGTCGCAAAGCATCACAACCACATTTGGCTCAGGCTTGACATTTTTTGGTGGATTCATCGTATAAAGATAAGCCAATGTAGAAATTTCCTTATCTGGGAAACGTTTGGCAAGCTTGTTCATAAAATAAATCAAACTTCCCGAAGGAGAACCCGCTGCATCGTCAAGCTTCTTACATTCCGGACAGGTACAGTTCGTATTGTTACCGTCATTCTGGCTCACACTGATGATTTTCTGTTCCGGATTGGCCTTAAAGATAGAATCGATTCGCTGAGACACGATTTCGAATACTTCAGGATTGGTAAGACACCATTGTGCTCCCGGATGACGCTTCCCATCGAAATAGGCATAATACTCAGGGTGTTTCTTGCCGTATTCCTCTACCGGAAGAAGGCGGTTGAAGGTATGTACCCAATAATTGGCTGCAAAGACTTCATCAGGCTGCTCCAGACGATACCACCATTTGTATAAAGAATCGGTAGCCATTACATAATTCTGTGTCTGACGGTAACGGAAAGCAGGATTGTCGGTCTTCTCGATGGAAGGAAGGGAAATAGTTGTACGCTTTTCCAGATTGTATTCCCCATTGCCCCAGTGATCCACACCCAGATAATCTTCCAGAAGAGATACCACACCATATACAGGTCCGTTGTCTTTTCCTGTAATCACCAGTTTACCACCGGTAGTAGAAAGCTGATAACCGTCTTCCTGCAAAGAAGAGGAAGTGGAGCTGCCTATCAGAATATCGCCTTGTCCGGCTTTACCCTTCTCCTTGATATCCAGTTTGCAACCGCTGATTTTCTGCACGAAGTCCTGTAAGATAGTGGCTGCCGTACGGCTCACTTCAGTACGTTCGGCCAATACGATTTTTGATTTGCTTTTCCCCTCTTTTACCAAATCTACCTGAGCGGAAGCAGAGGCTCCCATAGAAATGGCCCCCGAAAGCAATAAAAGTTTAAAGATGTCTGTTTTCATGAGTATTTGGTTATTAAGTTTTTAAGTTTGTGAATTTTTTAGCTTATAGGTGTATGTATCAGCAAACTTAAATATTCATTTTAGTTTTTAAGTTTGTGAGCTTATAAGTTTGTAGATTTACTGCATCGGCAAACTTACAAACTGAAAAACTCACAAACTCACAAAACTTATTCAAGACCTATTTCATCGATAAAAATAAATGCCGGACGACCTTTTCCACCGTGCCATGCCGGAATACTATATTCAGGTTGTGCCATAAACTTAACATAACGCACATTTACAGGATCGAATGTTAATTCATGGGTAAAAATACCATTCTTGTCTTCTTTCTTGGCAGCAGGATAAGCTTCAGACTTTATTTCCTTATAAGTCTTACCGTCTGTAGAAACTGCTACTGCAAACTTACGTAAATCCAATATTTCTTCACCCATTTCCACATAGGCACGTATCCATGCTTTGCTGATTGAAGTCTCTTTCTGCAGATCGACTACTGCTTCCATATCATTTTTGTAGAATGCAATCCAACGGCCTGTACGATAGTTTCTTGTACCTTCAAGACCATCAATCAGCGTATTTTCACCTCCAAATTTATATTTTTCATTAATAGGCTGCAGCATGGTAACAGGCTTCATACTAGCCTTATTAAGTGTAATATTTTCTTTCAATACAGGACTAACTCCAGCAGGACGAACTACAACTGCCTTCAATACACAGCTTTGACTGATTTTTAATGTATCTGTATACTGTGCAGATGAAGCAGTCGGTTCTGTTCCATCGAGTGTATAATAAACCGGTGCATCATCAATAGTAGACAATACCACATTCAATACATTATTCTTTGTATCAGGTAAATACTCTGCCTTTACATTGAAAACATGTTTTGCATAATTGTATGCTTCCTTATCATAGATAGGAATCAGTCTGACTAAACGCTGCAGGAATGCATCGTAATTTTTCTTTTCGGGCATTGTCCACTGTACTTCAGCAAGTGCTGCCATACGAGGAAGTTCCATATATTCTACCTGACGGAAAGTAGGAATATATTCTGTCCATAAATTAGCCTGTACTCCGATAATGTGTTTAGCTTCTTCCGGTGTCAGACTTTCGTGAACCGGCTCAAAACTGTATACCTTTTCTACCGGAACGTATCCACCGATAGCAAGCGGTTCGTTTGTCGTATCAATTGTCTGATAATAATCGAAATACATAAAAGCAGTAGGAGTCATAATCGCATCATGATTCTGTTTGGCAGCTTCTATACCTCCTTCTATTCCACGCCATGACATCACTGTAGCATTGGGAGCCAGTCCTCCTTCCAACGTCTCGTCCCAACCTATCATCTTACGCCCCATGCGATTCAGCATTTCTTCTGCCCGATGAATAACGTAACTCTGCAATCGCTGTCCAGCTGTATGCTTTCCATCGGCCTGCAACCCCAGCTCACGAATACGTTGCTGGCACTTCGGACACTTTTCCCAACGCACTTTCGGACATTCGTCTCCACCAATATGAATATAGTCAGAGGGAAACAATTCTACCACTTCGGTCAATACATCCTGAAGGAATGCATAAACTTGGTCGTTACCGGCACATAGCACGTCTTCTGATACGCCCCATTGTCGCCACACCTCATACGGTCCGCCCGTACAGCCCAACTCGGGGTAAGCGGCCAATGCAGCCTGCATATGTCCCGGAAGGTCTATCTCCGGGATAATGGTAACGTAACGTTGAGCCGCATAGTGCACAATATCACGAATCTCTGCTTGAGTATAGTAACCGCCATAGCGCGATTCCTCATACTTTCCACTGTTACGGCCTACCACAGTACCCGTTCGCCAAGCCCCAATTTCTGTCAGTTTGGGATGAGACTTGATTTCAATACGCCAACCTTGATCATCCGTCAGATGCCAGTGAAAGCGATTGATATGATGCAAAGCCAGCATATCAATATAACGTTTAATGGAGTCTACCGCAAAAAAATGGCGCGAAACATCCAAATGAGCCCCCCGATAAGCAAAACGTGGTGTATCTTTTACTTCTACGAGCGGAATGTCTATCCGCGCAGTGGACTGTATAGGCAAAGCCTTTCTCAATGTCTGTACTCCATAAAACAATCCATTACCTGAAGCGCCATTAATAGATAGTTGATGCGGAGTTACCTTCAGTTCATAGGCTTCTTTCGAATCGGTAACCAACGTAGTATTCAAAACAATATCCGAAATAGAACTAGGCTCATCTGTTACCTGTAGTTCCAGTTGGGTTTGCTGGCGGATGTAGCAAGCCAGTAATTCAGCATTGCGCTGCAATTCAGCATTGCCTTCTGGATAGACTATTCGGGTCTGTTCGGTCAGTTCAAAATAACCTTGTCCTAAAGTGTCTATTTGTTTAGGCAAAGGCACCACCTGAAAGTCGGCCTGCGCTGTGCCTACGGCAGGCCCCGAAGAACATGCCACACAGAACAGGTAGCATAAAAAAGAAAGAAGAGGAATGTGTTTACGCATGATAAATAGGGTATTAAAAAAACGCCTCCGCCACTAAGCCAGCGACAGAGGCGTTTTATTTAAATTAGAATAAAATTACTTCTGTATTCCGATTATTTGCCGTTCGGATGAGCGAAATTATAGACTGTTTCGCTCCAATTCGGAGTTTTGGCACCGAAATCGATGTCGTTGCCCTTACCACTGTGGTCTTTCAATACAGTACCTTCGCCCTCATCGCACGGCCAGTAGCCTACCAAACCGTCTGTACCGTCCGGCAACTGACGAGACATGCCTTCTGTAATAGAAGATGGAGGCAAGCACTTGTTCCACAAACGAATCTGAGCCAGTTCAATTTCCATGGTACCTGCCATGTTGTCGGCCAAAACCAGTTGCTTGAAAGTAAATTTCTTGCTTACTTCCAACTCTTTGTTCTTCACGCCGTCTTTGTATAATATCATTTTTGAACCATCATACGTGTAGGTGATATGGAACCAAGTATCTGGATACCAAAACTCTTCGCTATCGAAGTATGCACCATCCAACTGACATTGCAACGTAGGTGCATAGCATTTGGCACCATCGGCCCAATATCTCAACAACATTGTTTCGGTACCACCCAGATAGATGGGTGCAGCGCCGTCAGAGAATATCATACGTCTCTTCCAAATATTCTTGTCATGATCCTTCACACCATCACCAGCTCCATACCAAGGATCAGTAGGATTGTTGGTCTTATTGTTTACTTTCAGCCAATATTCAAAAGTCCATTCGTTGAGCGCATAATTACCTTTGAAAGTGGTTACTGTCTGATGCGGGCTCTTCAATACCACACTCTTTTGCTTGTTGGGCATGGTGAGCAACAGCAGCAAGCGGTCGCCACGTCCGGTCACGGCTATCGGTCCCGATACCGATGCAATTTTCACAGGCACTGCATATTGCTCTTGGTTTGGAGTGGTATACGGCTTAATGGTAAGCAACAAACTGGCGGCTGCTGTTTCTCCGGCAGGAATCACGGCTTCCATCGTGTTCATTTCCAAGAACTGTTGCGGCAGCATCTGATAATCGGTCGCATGTTTGGCATTATAAGCCGTAATCATTGATTCATCGAACTCCAACTTCACCGTTACATCCTCGCCTACTGGCCGAGCCATGCGCACGGTATATTTGCGTTCTATGTTAGAATCGTCTACCAACTGCATTTCAATCTGCTGATTGAAAGCATTCATCGGACTTGCTTCCGCTATGTATAGTCCGTTGTCTATCTCGGTATATTCAGCATCGTTGCAAGCAGTAGCCAAGAATGCCAATGCCCCCAATGCCAAACAAGAAGAAAAATATTTCAGTTTCATAATTATCAATTCATTTTTAAGATTAACCAATTATTGTTGAGCCTGGGCGGGATTCATGGTTTGGATTACTTCCCGAATGATGGCATAATCGTTTACCGGACGACAAAGGTCGAAACGGTAAGCTCCTGCACCGCCGATGCGGGCGTCAATACCCGGACGGTAATACATAGCCATACCTTTCAGTGAATAAGTCTTTACTTTATCACGAGTGGTGAATTCCGGGCCGCCATCGCTTTTATGCTTTTCGAAGTCCTCGCACCAAATGGTTTTCTTCAAGATATTGGCTTCCTTTTCCTGCGGGGTTTCACCCGGAGTTACAGCAGCAAATGTATTAATCAACTTTTCGAAACGGATATCCAAATTATTATCTCCTGTACAGTAATATGCCTGAATGGTGTAGTAATCGAGCAGCGGACCTGATTCAGAGTTCAAGGTCTGGGGTTCGCCATCTACCATCAGAATACGTCCAGTACCGGATTTAGGACCCAGGTAATTAGAGAGCTCATCGAGCAGAATGTGCATGCGTCCGGCATGACTACTGATGTTACCACCGTAACCGTAGTTGGGCTCATAGTCTATATCAAAGCCATCGTAATCGTACTTGTTGATAGAATCTACTATCACACGGGCATATTTACGGATTGCAGCTTCCACCCCTTCGGCAGATGTATCGCCATACTGGCCATACCAACCCCAATAAGCAGCCAAGGCCTCTTCACGGGAGCCATATTGCTGACCGTTGACAATGTGGTCTTTCTCCACCTCTTCTGGAGTAACACTGCGACCTATGTCTGTGATGTGCTGGCAATACAAGATGCGCGTACCTTTCACCTCACGCACTTCGCGCAAGTCTTCCAACTTAGCCTTGGTAAGATTGAAAGAACCGCCCCACAAAGAAACGATATCCATGGAGTCGGGCATGCCGCGCAACATGTTGTACATATTAGCACCTTCACCGGTCCATCCGCTGAACCAGCCGAACATCACAGGATGTTCAGACTGCTTATAGGCGCGCAATTGCTGATAATAGGCTTCCCCCTTGTTATTGTAGGGATCCTCGAATTTGTTTTCCATCTCTGTCCAGTCGCTGCATTGAGAAAACATCATGATGCCCAATGCTGCCCCTGCTGCATATAATAATCCTTTCATATACTTTCTTTTTTAAAATAATCAATATTGTCCGTTAGCTTTCATCGCCCACCACAAATCGGCTCCGTTGGTATCGGCACCTCCGTTGATGAACTTCACAGCAGCTTCGGTATTAGCCTTATTGGTGTTATATTCACTTTCAGCGAAATGCAGACGGCGTTGTCCGCGAACCGGTGAACACGTGCTGTTGGCAGAGTGTGTGGCCGGGAAAATCTGCGGATAACCCGTACGGCGGTAGTCGGCCCAGCCCATCATTGGATCCAGGAAGCAGGCAATCCACTTCTGTGTAAGGATTCGTTCCAACTTCTGTGCGTTAGAATCGCCTTCATTCCATTTGATAGTGATAGTGGACAGGTTAGTATAGTCATCTCCTGTTTTTCCGCTGGGATCTTTGTAGTTACCCGGCACAGAAGTAGCGTCAGCCAAGTAAGCATCTACCCCGGAAGACTTGAATTCTTCGAAGCTAACGCGGACACCTTGCTCATATAAATCTTTGGGAGTACCCTGCATATTCCAACCTTTCAAAGCACCTTCGGCACGCAGGAAATAGGCTTCGGCTGCATACATCACTGGCTGGGGAGCCGCCTTGTTGGTAGCGATTAGCAGACCGCTATACTTGGCATAAGCCTGCGTGTTGGGCAATTCCGTACTACCGGAACGAACACCGATAAATCCACCGTCTTTATTCACCGACTGTGCGGTGAAATATTTGTCACGACGCGGATCTTTGTATCCGTTCATATAAGATACCAGACAGGCATTGGCTTTCACTTCACCCCAACTGTCCACCACGTTGTAGCCATTCACACCCAGGTTGCTGTTGTTGGTGTCCCAAGAACTGTCGGACACAGTTTCCATCACACCGTCGCGCACGGCTTCTTCCGCTTTCTGCTTGGCAAACTCAGGTTCAATACCCGAAATACGGATGGCCATGCGCAACTTCAAGGTATTGGCAAAACGCAACCACTTACCGGTGTTTCCGGCAAAGAACTGGTCTTCGTTCAGCAAGTCGGGAAGCACTATACCGCCGGCCTCTTTCAGCAAAGCGATGCTGGCATCCAAATCATCGAACATGGCATGCCATGCCGTAGGTTCATCATCATACGGAGCTTCGGTAGCACCCTGTTTCACCTGCGTATAAGGCAGCGGACCCTGCAAGCAAGCTACACGCATCATGGCAAACACACGAGTAATCTGCGCAATGGCATATATCACCCCCTTCTTTTTGGTTAAGGTCTCAATACGGAAAAGATTGGTGTAGATTTTTCCGTAATAAGTTCCCCAACTGGCACCGTTGAAAGCTTCCACCGGATTATAATAGGCAAAAAGCTGATCACCTTTTTTCCAATCTGTAGGAGTCGTCACCTGACCACTGTGACACGCCCACATGGTGTTATTCATCTGACAATCGTTCTGCTGAGGAGAAGCATATACCTGAAACATGGTAGACAACAGACTGACAGCCGGAATGGCAGCAGGCTCATAAGGATTGGTATTGTATTCTTCGAACTTGGTAGTACAGCTAGCCATCAGCATCACAGCTGCACCTACGCCCATATATTTTGTAAGTTTCATATCTCTGTCTAATTAAAATTGAAATTTAACATTGAAACCGAAGTTTCTGGTACTTGGCAGCATATAGGCATCAAATCCCTGGTAGAAATTAGAGCCTGCAGAAGTGGTCAGTTCGGGATCGAACGGTGCCTTGCAATAAATCATCCAAAGGTTCTTGCCTACAAAACCTACGGTCATGTTCAGCTTATCATTAAACCATTTCTTAGGAAGTGTATAGTTCAAACTCAATTCACCCAAACGCACATTGTCGGCACTGTAAGTATAGTAGTAAGCATTACCGGAAACAGTGGTATAGTATTCCTTGGCATCTACCAGGGTCTGGTTGATGGGCACACCACCGGCATCACGGGCATCGGCTGTTACTTTAGACACACCTACTGCATCGAGGTTAGACTGCGTTTCGCTGATTACGATACCGCCTAGACGAGCTGTGAAAGTCAATCCCAAGTTCAGACCCTTGTAACCGAATCCCAGATTCCAACCCATATTTACCTTGGGCAGGATAGAACCTAAATAGAAATCTTCTTTCTGCTTTTCGATATCCAGACCGGTATCCGGGTCATTCAGAATGTAACCGTTCAGGTCGCGTTTCAGCAAGTGGCTGGCATATACATCACCCATGGTGCCACCCACCTTCAAGATAAGGCGAGCGTCGGTCTTACCGTAGCCAGCCACTTCCAACTGGTCGAAGTTGAGCAAAGTACCCGTTGCATAGTTAAATACATTATCTGCCAGACCCTTGATTTCATTACGGTTCCAAGTCAGGGTGTATGATGTATTGAATGAGAAATCTTTCCATTGCTTGTCATATCCCAACGTCATTTCTATACCTTCGTTCATGATGTTACCGCTCTGCAAAGGAATGCTGGAGTAACCGGAAGAAGCAGACAAGGATGCATTAAACGTCTGGTTATAAGTATTGGAACGATAATATGTCAAGTTGGCACTGAAGTCGTTGAAGAAACGGGCATCCATACCCACTTCCCAGGATTTGGTGCGTTCGGGCTTCAGTTTCAGGTTCGGATAGCGAGCCAGACTGTTCCAAGACTGAGATTGTTCATCATACGGATACGTCACCGTAGTCATGAAACGGCTATAAGCGTTACCAACTTCGGTATAAGAACCACGCACTTTTAAATAAGTAATCCATTTAGGCATGGAAATAGCTTCGGAAAGAATAGCAGACAGACCTACAGAAGGATAGAAGAAACTCTTGTAATCTGAGAATGCCAATCTGGAATCCCAGTCGTTACGACCGGTTGCAGTAAGATAGAGCATGGATTTCCATCCCACCTCGGCACTGATGAACAAGGCTCTGGTCTGGTCGTGCCAGCCGGATTGCTTGGCTTTCCAGGCTTCCTTGAAATTAATGTTGTGTACAGCAAAGAAGTTGGCTTGCTTCAAACCACCGTCGTATCCAATGGTTTCATAACGACTGTCATTTAGAGATGCACCCATGTTGACGTTGATAGACCAGTCATTGATGCGCTTGTTTACCGTACCGATAACGTCGGCATAGATATTCTTTGACTGAGACCAAATATCGGTATAAGAACCACGGTCACCACTGCTCAACTGACCGGTAGAAGCATACGCTTTATAAGTATAACGATTCTCGTAATTATCAATCTTCACACGTCCGGTAACATCGAACCAATCCAAAATCTTATACTTCAGAGAAGTATTAATCATGTAACGAGTCTTGTGGTTCTCACGGATCTGACGGTTCTGAATCCAGTAAGGGTTGGCCAAACCGCTGGAGGTTTCACCGTAAGGCCAGTATTGCTCCATTAAGTCATACAAACTGTTATAGCGCTCATACATACGCACATCATCAAAATTCTCACTACGTGGGAAACGGTAAACGGCAGGCAACGGATTGTTGTAATATCCTTGAGATACCATGTTCTTATCGTTCTGAATGATATAGCTGGCACCCATATCGAGCGTCATTTTGTCGTTCAGGAAGCTGGTGGTGTTGCGCAACGTAAAGTTATAGCGGTTATAGCCACTGTTCGGCAGAATGTTGGTAGTATTGGTAGTAGAAGCCGAGAAGTAAGTTTGATTTTTCTGATTACCAGTAGAAAGCGACACATTGTTGATAATATTGGCACCAGTTCTGAAAAAGTCTTTCGGATCATAACTACTATTCACAATTTCCCCCCAGCTAGAGCTGCTATTAGGAACGTTACCATATTTACTCTGCATTTCGGGTAACATAGAAACTTTAGAGAAGGTGGTGTTATTGGATACCGTAACAGAAGTCTTTCCCACAGCACCTTTCTTAGTAGTAATCAACACCACACCAGAAGCAGCTGCATTACCATACAAAGCAGCTGCAGAAGGACCGGTCAACATAGAGATTGACTCAATGTCTTCAGGGTTGATATCGGCTACACCATCCGTACCGGGCTGAGTACTGTAGATAGATGCCTGGTCGCCGCCGTTCATCATATTAAACATGGGCACACCATCGATTACATACAAGGCCAAGTTATTGGATGTAATAGACTTCACACCACGCATCACCACGCGAGATGCACCACCGGCCGTACTGGAGGAATTAATGGTAACACCGGCTACCTTACCGTTCAAACTATTCATAAAGTTAGCATCCTTGATACCCGTCAGTTTATCACCGCCCACCTGCTGAACATTATAAGACAAGGCCTTTTCAGAACGCTTGATACCCAAAGCGGTAACTACTACTTCTTCCAAAACCTCGGTATCTTCTGTCATTGTAATTTTACCAAAATCAGCTTTGACCGGTAAACTTAAAGTTTTATAACCGATATAAGAGATTTCCAATGTAGCTCCCTTTGCAGTCTGCAAAGTAAAGTTTCCATCAAAATCTGTAATCGTACCGTTGGTAGTACCTTTTTCCAAAATACTTACACCGATTAAAGGTTCCCCTTTAGCATCTACAACAGTTCCTTTTGTTGTTACAGACTGCTGAAGCATGGAAAAACCATTTGATTCCGATGCTCCATGAGAAGAAGCAAATGACATGCCTCCCGGAACCATTAACAAAAACAATAGTAATTGCGAATACTTACTTCGTTTCATAAGATAAGGTTAATTTGAATGTTGATATTAATGATTATATTTCTAAAATATAATTTCTTTTAATGAAGAAATAGATATAAGGTATAGAGTCAATTTAAGTTTTCATAAGTTTTATTCTAAGGTCATTTTACTTTTTTATATTGTATTTTATTTTTGCAAAGTAAATTAAAAATAATAGACTAAACAAATTTAAAAAGCCTTTTATCTCTGTTTAATTTTCTTTTTAACAATAGGATGGATTCTTCTTATTATATAAAACAATAATCATATTCTATATTTTTCTTACAAAATACAGATTTATAGAGATAAATAATACTTTATTTATTATTTATATAACAATTATGCTTTAAATTAATATAAATACTCTACCATCTTTCTGTAACTAGATTACTTATATTTGTGTACAATATATAAAGTATAAAACCTATTATATAACGTCAATATATATCTATAAAAAAATATGGTTTTACAATGTATACACATCATAAAACCATATTGTAATATAAATACAGTATAAAAAATTTACAAACCTAACTTTTTAGAAATATCCAACATTCTTTGAATAGGAAGAATAGCCTTCTCTGCAACTGCTTTTTCTACTTGTACTTCCGGCCATTCATATTTTAAGGTATTATACAGTTTTTCCAATGTATTCAAGCGCATAAAATTACACTCATTGCAAGCACAAGTACTGTCTTCTGGAGGAGCCGGAATAAAATTCTTTTCCGGACACTGTTTTCTCATTTCGTATAAAATACCACTTTCAGTAGCTACGATAAAGTCTTTTTTATCGCTTGCCATTGCAAACTTCAACAATCCGGCTGTAGATCCTACCTTATCAGCCATTTTAGCCAATGCTCCTTTACATTCGGGATGAACCAATATTTGTGCTTCCGGATATTGCTTTTTCAATTCTATAATCTTTTCTATAGAGAACTTTTCGTGTACATGACAGGCTCCGTTCCAAAGCAGCATATTTCGACCTGTAATAGAGTTGATGTAATTTCCCAGATTACGGTCTGGACCAAAGATAATCTTTTCATCTTTTGGAAGACTTTCTACAATCTGTTTAGCATTTGTAGAAGTGACTACCACATCAGTTACTGCTTTTACTGCTGCACTGGTATTTACATAAGAAACTACCGTATGTCCCGGATGAGCATTAACAAACTTTGTAAACTCTTCAGCAGGACAACTGTCGGCCAACGAACATCCGGTGTTTAAATCAGGTATCAGCACTTTTTTATCCGGGCACAATATTTTGGCCGTTTCACCCATAAAATAAACACCACACATTACTATAATGTCTGCGTCTGTTTTAGCAGCCCATTGTGCCAATGCCAGACTATCTCCTATAAAATCGGCTATCTCCTGAATTTCGTCAGATTGGTAGAAGTGTCCCAAGATGACGGCATTCTTTTCTTTACACAGTTTCTTTATTTCCGCTTTCAGATCTACCGACTGAGGTATCGGTTCAGTGACATACCCTCTTTTCAACCATTCTTCTTTATTCATAATAAGATTATATTTTTTCTTCTTTTAAAAAGGAATTTATGATGCTAATAATAGCCCGTTAATAGTGTTATTAAAAATAAGGCTATTTTCTTTGTTTTTTGAATTATGAATATTTGGGTTTATCCTATTATCAGCAAATCAACAGGCTTATTTATTGATAATAGCTGACTTACTTATTCTATTAACAATTTGTTGATAGAATGCAAAGTTAAAAACTTTCCCTTTGTTAACTGCTTATTTTTGTATAAAAAATATGTTTAAACTGATAATGAAACTTTTTATTAAGTTTTTTGGTTTGTTCGTTTCTTGTATTCTATAATTGCTTCTTTTAAGTATGCAAGAAGTTTTTATGATTTTATTTGAATTGGTTTTATACACCTTTTCAACCGTTTTTAACAAGGTTATGAAGATAGTTTCTATCTTTGTGGAAAATAAATAACCATAATACATGTATGTCTGAATTAAGAAAGCTGAAAGTAACAGAAATGAACCGTTTGACGGTAGAAGAATTTAAGGAAGCGGAAAAACTTCCATTGGTAGTAGTATTGGATGAAATACGTAGTTTACACAATATTGGAGCTGTATTCCGTACTTCTGATGCTTTCTTGGTCAATAAGATATATTTATGTGGTATTACTGCTGTTCCTCCTCATCCGGAAATGCATAAAACAGCACTTGGAGCTGAATATACGGTAGATTGGAAGTATTGCAAACGTACGCAAGATGCTGTGAATGAACTTCATGAAGAAGGGTATACTGTATTGGCTATTGAACAGTGTGCCGGTAGTACAATGCTGGATAAACTAGTATTAGAACCTGGAAAAAAATATGCTATCGTGATGGGTAATGAGGTGAAAGGTGTACAGCAGGAGGTAGTGGATATGTGTGACGGCTGTATTGAGATACCTCAATATGGAACCAAACATTCATTGAATGTATCAGTTACTACGGGAATTGTGCTGTGGGAGTTTGCCAACAAGTTGATACAGCTTAAACAAACTTGTTTATAACCTATTAATAACTTGTTAATTTATTGTTTTGCAATATATTATAGCTGTCCGTTTTCTACAAGGACAGCTATTCTTTCTATTAACTTATCATCGTCTTCCGGATGATATTCTTTTTTCAGGCTTGCTCCGAAGAGTGCTGCGAAAGTCTGGTAGAATCCAGCTTTGAATGGTCCCATAAAAGCTTTAACCAATTGGTAAGAGGATTGATTGCATTCTCGGTTGACCAGTTTGATGAGTAGTTTGCCTTGTGAAAAAGTCAGTTTCTTCATGCGTGCCGTATATTGCTCTTTTAATCCTTTTTCTACAGCTTTCATATGGCGTTCACGTGATTTTGTATCTGGAAGAGTTTCCATATATTCGTAAGTTTCCATTACTGCCCGTCTTATTTCTTTTGCAAGAGGAAGCGTTTTCTTTACATCGCGTACCAGTTTCCAGTAATATCTTTCCTGTTTTTTGCTTTTAAACTTTATTCTGGGGTATACATACACATTTCTTAGCGTTATATAAGGTATTGTATCTCCTTGATATACACAGACAGGAAGCATATACCCTTTTTCGGATTGCCGTATATTCTGCTGTGCGCTGGTTTTTAAGATACAAGCAAGAAGCAGAAACAGAAGTATGTAAATACGATGTTTCATATACGCAAAAATACAGATTTATTCGATATATAGAATGAATATAGCTGTGAAAAACTTGTAAATAACAATGTGGATAAAGTATTTTATTGTTTGTGTATTAATTAGTTATACAGGAGTGAATATCTCTGCACAAACGTGGGTAGAATGGGAGGAGCAGGTTGCCGATGAACAAGATATAGTTTACTGGCAGGAACGCTACGAAGAAATGTCTGAATTAATAGAACATCCGTTCAATATCAATACAATTACCAAAGAGCAATTGGAGCAATTGCCTTTCTTGTCTGATAAGTTAATTGAAAACATCTTGTATTATCTTTATAAATATGGCCCGATGGTGAGTAAAAAAGAATTGTTGGGTATAGAAGGCATGGACTGGCAAACAAGGCGCTTGTTGGAACAATGTGTATATGTAGGTGAAGCGGAAGATGAGAAGAGTAAATTACGTTGGAGGAATATCTGGAAATATAATAAACAGGAGTTATTCACACGTGTGGATATTCCGTTGAATAAAAAAGCAGGATATGCTGATTATGATCCGGAGATTTTGGAAAAGTCACCTAATAAAAAGTATTATGGAGATCCAATATACACCAATATTCGTTACCGCTTCCGGTATCGTCAGCAATTGTTTGCCGGACTGACGGCTGAGAAAGATGCCGGAGAACCTTTCTTTCGCTTGTTTAATAAGAAAGGCTATGATTTTTATTCAGGTTATCTGTTTTTACAAGATGTGAAAAGGTGGAAAGCGATAGCATTGGGACACTATCGTGTCAGCTTTGGATATGGACTGGTAATTAACCAGGCATTTAGTATGGGAAAGTCTGCTTCTCTTTATACAATGAACCGGATGGGAAGGGGATTATCCAAATATACTTCTGTAGGTGAATATAATTATCTTCAAGGGGCTGGAGCTACTTATCGTTTGTCTGAAAGATGGAATATTTCGGCTTTTTATTCCTTTAGAAAGCAAGATGCAAATGTGGAAAACATGTTTATAACCTCGTTGAAAACCGATGGATATCATCGGTTGAGGAAGGATGTAGAAAAGATGAATACTGTAAGTAATCATTTGGCTGGCAGTAACTTATCTTATAATGGAAAGCATGTTGAATTTGGATTAACAGCTGTTTATAATATATTTGATAAGGTGTTGAATCCCGATTATCGTAAATACAACCGGTACTATCCTCGTGGAAAAGATTTCTTTAATGCAGGAGTCAACTATAAATTCTTTTTCCGTCGGATGGTCTTTTCGGGAGAAACGGCAGTAGACAGGCAGGGAAAGATTGCTACAATTAATATATTGAGTTATTCACCGACTGTCAATACTACTCTTCTACTTATGAACAGGTATTATGACAAACGTTATCAGGCTTTATATGCTAATGCTTTTGGAGAGAATTCTCGTATGCAGAATGAAGCTGGTATTTATATTGGTTTGGAAACTAAGTTATTAAATAAGATAAGGCTCTTGTATTATACTGATTTCTTTTATTTTCCCCATTATCGTTATCGGGTAGATAAGAAAAAAACAATGGGAATAGAAGAAAGGATACAGATAAGCTATTCACCGATTAATTCACTGTCAATGTTAATAAAGTATAGTTATAAAAATAAGGCTCAAAACTATACTTCTTCTCAAAAAACAAAGTTTGTATTGCCTTATATGCGTCATCGTTTGCATTATCAACTGTCTTATTCACTCAATGAACAGACCGTGTTTAAAACCATGGCCGAATATATCCGTACTTCTTATTATAAAAGAGAGTATTCCAACGGACTGATGATAGGGGGAAGTGCGAAAGTTGGATTTACCGGTTTTCCGTTTCGGGCATCGGTCAGTGGGGCATGGTTTCGTACAGATGACTATAACTCTCGTATTTATATGTATGAGCCCGGACTGTTGTATGCTTTTTCCATGAATTCGTTTTATGGAAAAGGTACTCGTCTGGCTGTGAATTTACGATATGACTGTAATAATTGGTTAATGATACAGGGCAAATGGGGATGGACGCATTATGCAGACCGTAATCGGATTAGTTCAGGACCGGAAGAAATTATGGGGAATAATAAAGCGGATTTGCAGTTTCAGCTTCGGGTAAAATTCTGATAAATATAGGGATGTACTTTCTGATATATTAGAAAAGAAATTTGTGGAGAGGTAGGATATTTCCTGCATCAGAAATATTCGTAATACTCTAAAGATGCAGTATAAATTATACTTTTATTCAAATCCGAATAGAAATAGAAACTAAATTGGAAATTGTCTTTTTTCAACAGAAAGATAATGTGGCAGGAATAAACAGATGATGATAAATGTCGGATACTATAATCGACGGTGTTGAATATAGAGTTGGCGTTGTTGGCTGTATATTCTACGTGGGCGATTATGCAGCCGACGTCGTTGATTGGAACCAGTGAATAGAATTATGGATACATATGATGATGAATGTCGTCCTTGTAATTTTGTAATAGCTTAAGATAAAATAAAAAACAAAGGTCTTTTCAGGTTTATTCTGAGGTGGGCTCTTTTTGTGGGTGTTCTGAATACTGTGGAGATTTATTCACTATCTTTGTTCGGAAAAGGCAAGGATAGTCGAGGCGTAGACTGTAATTCATGGTTTGTCCGACTTTTCCATTGTATTTTGTGAATAAATCAACTTAGTAAATTATGGCAACAGTAATTTATCCCTCTCCCATTTTCGGGCCGATACATAGTCGCAGATTAGGTATATCATTGGGTATAAATCTGCTTCCTTCAGATGGGAAGTTTTGTACATTCGACTGCATTTATTGTGAATGCGGATATAATAAAGATCATCGTCCTACGCGTAAGCTTCCTACACGGGAAGAGGTGCGTGAAGCATTGGAAAGCCGTTTGAAAAAGATGCAGGAAGAAGGAGTTATTCCTAATGTATTGACATTTGCAGGAAATGGAGAACCTACCGCGCATCCTCATTTTCCGGAGATTATAGAAGATACATTGGAGTTGCGTAATAAATATTTTCCAGATGCAAAAGTAAGTGTGTTGAGTAATTCTACATTTATTCATAAACCGGAAGTGTTTGCGGCATTGAATAAGGTGGACAATAATATTCTAAAACTTGATACTGCCAACGAAGAGTATATCCGTATGGTAGACCGTCCTACTGGTCATTACGATGTAAAGCGTATTATTGAAGGAATGAAGGCATTCAAGGGAAATCTGATTGTACAGACTATGTTTATGAAAGGGACGACAGAGGACGGAAGGAGCGTAGACAATACAACGGATGATTTTGTAATGGAATGGATAAAGGTGGTAAAGGAGATTGCTCCTCGTCAGGTAATGATTTATACGATAGACAGGGAAACTCCCGATCAGCTACTGCAAAAAGCGACTCATGAAGAGTTAGACCGTATTGTGTCTTTGTTGCAGGAAGCCGGACTTTATGCTACTGCTTCTTATTAAAGGAAGAAGATAAAATCGGTTTCTGATAAAGATTTCAACAAGAAAATCTGATAGATGAGCTATCTCAAAGTAAAATTTGGGATAGCTTTTTTGTATTCGGTAAGTATAGTGTGTTACTGTTTGAAATATAGTATCAAAGGTATAGGCATAAAAAAAGGAGTACCGCTGTACTCCAACCTTTGTTAACCTTAAATCTA
>ERZ791931.476-NODE-476-length-44836-cov-13.471651_pt1 | contig 44836 bp, 35 predicted proteins | sample MGYA00510127_ERZ791931 | MGnify/ENA primary metagenome ERZ791931 (study PRJEB30046, sample SAMN00792067) | human gut metagenome | study: EMG produced TPA metagenomics assembly of the A metagenome-wide association study of gut microbiota in type 2... | reverse complement strand
AAGAAGCAGGAAGCCTCGCCCGATTTGTTTTCAAATCGGACGGGGAGCAGTCACCAAATAATCTTGTTACCGGGGACCAACGCGCCGGTCTACTCGAACGTACGCATATAGGCGCGACAGAGATACTAACCGCCGCGCAAATCGCGGAACGTTACGTAGGGTGGCATATTCACCGATCGTAGGCTCTTCCAAAAGAGTTGCTCCATTGTTGGCAAACGCATCTGTCCGACGAGGACTTTTCCGCACTTGCTCAATGCCAAGACCGACAGCATCATGCAGATCCTGTACCAGATCGCGCTCGGCCTTCGAATCATGGAAGATCTAGAGGCAATCTTAGGGGCAAGCACAATTGCCATTTTCCTTCTAGCGGCCCATAACATCGAGAGCGAAGATCCTTTATGCAAGTGCTTCAAAGACTAGCGTCGAAATCGTCATCTGCCTATTGAGGGTCTGAGGACCGAGACTTTGCCGCGAAATAACCGACAGGCAGAAGCAGATGACCGCCGCGTGCGGATGCATCGGCATTTTCGATCATCCGTACGCATATCCAAGCCTGACTTGCACCCAAGATGCACTGCAAAAGAAGGCCTTGCCAACTTCTCAGGCGGAGTGCCCGCCCTCGGCCTTTCTCACCTCATGAGACGCCGCATGTTCGGCCTGCCGCCTCGCTTCATTGAGAACGTGCGATTGATGACGCGCCTCGACAGCCTGAGCGGCTCTTGCTGCAACCGCATCATCGAAGGCGTCCGCAACCGGCGGCAGCTTTGAGACGACCAGCTTGATGGCTCTCAAGGAGAGACGAATCTCTAGGCTCAGGAACACGGTCGACAGGACGATCAGAGCCACCGAAGCGAGCAGCAGCGCACTGTTGAGAATGTCGGCGCTGAAACCCGTCGCCTCTTCGAGGACACAGAGCGCAACGAGAAGTCCCGACACGACGGCGGAAAGAACGACGCAGAATTCACCGCGGCGCAAAAGCCCCGCCCGGTGGAAGATGAAGTCGATTTCAACGTCGATGTCCGCGCGTTCGTCGTCTGTGAGCTTCGGGTCGAGCCGCTCGTTCATCAAGAGCCGAATCCTGCTCGTCGCGTGGTTGTAACGGGCGCTCATGGATAGCATCAGAAGGCCGACGCCCGAGATGAGCGTGATGGGGGCGAGCGCGGAAGCGAGAAGCTCGTTGAAGGACGTCATTTCGATGCCTCCTCGAAGCGCTTTTTGAGAGCGTCGCCTCTGGGCATGTGTTCGACGGCAAGGCCGAGCGCATGGAGCGAAAGCCTGATCTCGAAGGCGAAGGCGACGGTGGCGGCAATGATGAGCAAAAGCGCCAGCACAAGCCAGATGGCGGCAAAAGGAGCCGCGTCGAAGCCGAAGTAGGTGCCGAAGACGTTCGTCGCCACAAGCAGCCCGGAGCATCCGCTCGAGAGCGTGATGGCGAGCATTGAAAAGCGCAACCAGCGCGCCCGTCGATAGATAAGACGAATCTCGCGGTCGATGTCGGGCTCGATGCGAAGCGCCTTGAGGCCCTGCGTGCGAATCTTCACCAAGCCGCGAATGCGATCCATGCAGTGGCTGTAGCGGTTTGTCATGCAGAGAATGAGCATGCCCACGCCCGATATGAGCGTGATGGGCGTGAGTGCGCTTGAAAGCACTTCTTGAAAGGGAGCCGAGGCGATCATCGCACCTCCGTCTTGATCGGCAATTGCGGGTTTTCGACTATAGACCGCTTGAGTTCCGGCGGGTGACGGCGCGAAGAAAAGTGTTGTCCAAAATCAAGCCGCAGCACGGATTTACCACAGGTCGCCAACATCACGAAAGCGGAATTTCGTCCTGCAGGCGCCTGCCGCAAAAAAAGCCCGCAGCGTCACCGCTGCAGGCTTGCGGGAGTAGCGCGATCCGTCCGACGGCCCCGCTCGGGGGAGAGAGTTTTGAGCGAACTCGTCGGACGGAGTTTGACTGTGCGAGGGCCTTCTTTGCGAACAACTAAGAATTCCTTAGTAGTTGCCCCTCCTGAAGTTCCTCTTCTTCGAAGATCCGTTTGAAGTGCAGAATTCCGCTTCTGTACCACTACAAATTCGGGGTCATATCGACCGCCATCGCAGGCATTCATCACCCTACGAACCAAGTTTTCCTCCCAATCAACTGAACGAAAGGCAGATTTCGTCCACTCACCCCACACGGCTGCCCCCGGCCCGACAAAAATGCCGCACAAGAGAAAATCCCCCCTGTGCGGCATGCGCTTTAGAAGTCAAAGATTGATCAGAAGGCGTGCCTCACCCCCACCGTCGCGCGCCAGTCCTCATCAAGGACGCCGCCCGAAGTGCGCTCGACGTCGGCCCAGAAGTACGTGGCGGGCGTCAGGTTGAAGTTGACGCCGAGGCCGTACTCGACCCAGGTGTCCTTGCCGTCCGTCTCAAGGATCGCACCGTTGCCGCCCGTCACCTTCAGGTCGCCCAGGAACTCATGGACGGCCGAAACCCGCGCATGGACGCTGCCCATGTTGTTCGGACACTTCATTCCGAAGGCCATGCCCGCACGGCCGAGCAGGCTGTGCGCATCGTCAAACTCGTAGCTCGAGCCGTCGCTGAGCTCCAGGCGCTCGGCATCGACGAACGTGTACGTGGCCTCGATCTGGGGCTCGACATAGAAGAGGCTCGAGACGTCGAAGCGCCAGCCGAACTCGCCCGAGAGGCTCAGCGCCACGTTGTCCATCGAACCCTTCTTGCCGCCGTCAACCGTTATGTCGGTCTTGGCGGAGGCAAGACGACCCACCACGTCCACGAACTGGCCGGCCTCACCCATCCACAGGCCGTAGGCCGAAAGACCATAGAGGTCCATGTCGGCATTGCCGCGCCTGTAGTCGGCTTCGCTGCCCGTATAGCTCAGCGCTGCGCCGAAGCGGATCGAGCTGTCGCCGGGCACCGTGTCGACGCCCGCCTGGATCGTGTGGAAGTCGTTTTCAAGGCCAGCGGAGCCTGAGAGGCGACCGCCGTCATAGCGTGCCCAGACGCCAGACGTACCCTGAGACGTGCGGATGTCGCCGAGACGCTTTCTCACGTCGTTCATAAGGATCCTGTTGATCGCAAGCGGCGCAGCGGCGGCGAGCTCAAGCGTTGACTGCATGACCGAGTTCGGTCCCGTGCTCGTCGTGGCACCTTCCTCGTCAATCCGGAAGCCGTCGTTGTACATGCCTTCCTCGACAGTACTCGTGACGCCGACGTTCTCGGCTGCATCAACACCCGCCGCCATGAGAGACTTCGCCTCTTCCGCCGTCAGATCGTCGGAGGTGAGGTTCCTCTCCATCTTCGCGTCCTTGAGCTTGACATCGATCTTCGAGTTCGCATCGGCTTCATCGATGGTGATCCTGCCGGTTTGGCTTCCTTCCTCAGCCGTCAGATCTGCTGCGAGATTGACCGTGCCGCCCGTACCTGTCATCTTCTCGACCGTCACGTCGATGGCGCTGTCCGTGATGTTGATCACGCCGTCATTGTTCTCGAGAAGGTTGAGGGCCGTGTATTTCTGGCCGAGAGTCACGGTCGTCGAGTCATGCCCCGTTTCGACGGGGGTCCACACCGCGCCTTTGCTCAGGCCCAGCTTCATGCCCGTGACCGAGAGATACTCGTCTTTATTGGTAGGAGTGCCATTCCAGGTGACGACCATGTTGCCCGTCCAGCTTGACTCGGGGCCGACAAGGTTCAGAACCACCGTTGCGTCGACGGATGTGCCGGAAGTCGGAGCATCGTAGCTGAAGTTGACGTTGCCGTTGATCTGGGTGTAATGCCTTCCGTCAGCATTGATTGACACAACGGAACTCCCACGTGCCACAATGGCGTCGCTCGCCGTCACGACGGTGTTGCCGGTGATGTGAACCTGCCCATGACTCATCGCTGAAATGCCGACCGTTGAATGATCTGGATCATCGGATTCAGCAGTGATGCAAACCTCATCTCCAACAATGGTGAGTGTCGCGCTTTTGTCCTGAGCTTCGGTGTTGTTCGCAACATGAATGGCTCGTGTGTCTTTCGCGCCCTTTGCAACGACATTGACCGTTTTGCCATACACCTTGGTCTGAGCCTGATTGACATTGAAAATGCCATAGGCCTGTTCATCAGCGCCCTCTTGAGACTCGCCCGTCTTGATGCCGGCAATCGATACGCTTTCAGCATTTGACGAACCGATGGTCACATCCGCGCCCTTTCCGGCATCAACGCCCTTTGCCACATTTTTGGCGGAAGCAACAATCTCTACCGTATTGCCCGACACCTTCAGAGTATTGGCTCCTTTGACCGGACCAAGATGAAGTCCCGAGGCCTTATTGAGACTTGCTGCTACGATTGAGACACTTTGAGTTCCGACATCCCCAATATGGATCTCTGGACCACCCACTCTTGTCAAGCAAAATGTCTAAGTTTCATCGCCGAAGGCGATGCGGGAGCGCGAATGCGCTCCCGCAGTAGCCGCGGGCCGTACTAATTTGAACGAGCTTGCTCGCGTGAATTCAGAAAATGAAGCCCGCCCAGGAACGCGAGAAAACGAGGGAAAAAAGCTCCCCTGATCCGCATCCTGTTACCAGGTCATGCGGAGTCAGCTCAAGCAGATTCTCCTCATGCGAGAGGCCCATCCACCAATCTCTCAGGGCTGTCGGGACTCCATTCGGAACTCCATGCCCGCGATGAACTACAGGAAGCCGTCAGTTCGTGCTTGACGATGACTCAGAACTCAAGCACTTCGCCGTCGTTCGGAACCGAGAGCAAATCGAGATGATTGACCCTGGCAAACGCCCGCAGCATTGGCCGATCAACCGTCGCATGAGAAACGCCCTCGACGTGCGTGGCTATCACCTTGAGCGTCGGGAAGCGGTGCATCAGCGCCCGTACGTCATACTGGTTCATGATGATGAGGTGCCCGAGCGGATACTGCGCACCCGCAGCGTTGACTGCTATGATGCCGGGCTTGAACTTTTCGACGGCAGTCACAACGCTCTGACAGTAGATTGTGTCGCCGGCCAAGTAGAAGGATTCCGGCTCCGCCGCACTTTCAAAGACGACCCCGGAGGCCTTTTCCGAATAACCGCCCTCCTTGTAGCCTTCGAGCGTCACCAAATTGGTTGAGCCGTGATCGCAGTCGGTCCGATGGAGATTGACGCCGTCAAATTCCGTGCCGTCCGCGGTGAGCAACCGCACGTCAATAAAGCCCATGCCGCGCAGAATCTGCGCCTCCTCTTCGGACTGTGAAAAGACCGTCAGGGTCTTGGGCAGAACCTCTGCCGCAACTGCGTCGAAATGGTCGAAATGAAGATGTGTCACGATGACGGCATCGACATCAAAGAGGCTGTTGATCGGGCACGGCAAGTCGCAGTCAGGATTTCCGCGGCCGGTGCTCGTAGTCTCGGGCACATCCGGATAGGTGCCTTGGTCGGCAAGCATCGGGTCTATCAAAAAGCGCTTGCCTCCGAAATGCACGATGCTTGTGGCGCTGCGAATCTGTTGAAATTTCATGGCATGTCCTCCGAAATCGGTTAAGAATGAATTGTTGAATTCGATCATAAAAGCTATAGTTGCTGTAGCTTCAAGTATTTAGAGGAAACAAATTGTGAAAATCGGAGAACTGGCACGGATAACAGGCTGCCCCGTGACGCGCATTCGCTTTTACGAACAAAAAGGGCTGTTGCCGATGCCTTCGCGCACGCCCGGCGGCCAACGCAACTACTCGGACAAAGCGATTGAGCGGTTGGACTTCATTTCCACGTGCCGCGCCAACGGCATGAAGCTCGAGTGCATTGAGCGATTCATAGCTTTTGAGAAAGACCCTTCATTGGGCAGCCAATGGTTGCTTGAACGGATTGATGAGTATCTGCAGCAGGCCAAGATTCAGCGGGAAAGGCTCGACAAGGCCGAGCAGTTCCTCAGGCACCTCAGAGCAACCTTTCCCAATGAGATTCTCGATAAGCAATGAGGTTTGGGAGGGTGTGGCTTTCTCGTAAAACGGCGTAGCCGGTCCGAAGCCTTCCGGCACCTGCTCCAAGACCTGCAGGGCTTCACGGACACTCTGGACAGCGACCCAAGCGTTCCCGCTTCTTTGCAACGCCCGTGAGCGGTCCGACGCCCGCGAAATGCCCGCCCCTTCAAGTCATCCGACACAACGACAAAGCTTCTCTTCACCGACATCCCCAGAAGCAGCAGGAACGGTTGAGGCAACCTTTTCTCCCCTCCATTCCCTGCCGAAATCACGCCGGAGGTCGTACGCACAAAGCCCATGTGAAAACGCACCCCGCAGCCAAACTCGAGCGGCTCTTCATGGCGGATTTGATCCGCCCGGTTCGCTTCCGCACTTATGCCGCGACGGATCCTCAAGCCGCGGCGCTGTGGCTTGCACACTCTGAGGATTGCCCTGATGACGCATGAGCGCAAAGGGCTCAAAGGCCGCTGATGGCGCGCCTTCCGCCAACCTTCGCTCCCGCCCGCGCACGCGCCGGGCGGGATTTTTGTCGTCCGCCGCCCGGCCACATCCCGATTTGCACATTACGGCCCAAATCTGTATCATCCGGTACATTTGTACCGTTAGGTACTCTTTGACATATTTCAATGGAGCAAATCATGGAAAGACGCAGGCTCATTCAGCTCGCCGGTGCATTTCTCGCCTCAGGCGCTGCGCCCGACGCCCTCTTCGCGCAGACGAAGCAGATGACAATGGTCGTCCCCTTCCCGCCCGGAGGCGGCGGAGACATTCTCGCGCGGACCGTCTCTCTTCCCTTCTCGGAGACGCTCCATGAAAAGGTCGTGATCTTCAACCGTCCGGGCGCGGGCGGCAACATCGGCACGTCCCAGGTCGTGAAGGCCCGGCCCGACGGCACCACGGTCGGATACGTCACAAACGGCATCATGTGCGTCAATTCACACCTCTACGATCGACAGGCCTTTGATCCGCTCAAGGACCTCGAGCCTGTCGCAGGCCTCACCTCCATCGGCCTCGTCCTTGCAGTGAGTCCGAAGGCTTTACCCGACGTCCGTTCGGCGGCCGACCTCGTCAAGCTTGCGATATCGCGCCCGGGCGAGATCGCCTTCGCGTCCGCGGGCCCGGGCACGACGAGCCATCTCGCGGGCATTCTTTTCGAGCGCGAAGCCGGGCTCGACCTCAACCACATTCCCCATGCGGGCGGTGCCGCCGCCGTCAAGGAAGTGCTCTCAGGGCGCGTGCCCTTCCTCATTGACGTGATGCCCAACCTTCTTCCGCACCTCAAGGCCGGCACGCTTCGCGCCCTCGCCGTCACGACGCCCTCACGATCCGCACTTCTGCCCAAAGTTCCCACCATGGCCGAAGCAGGTCTTCCCGGCGTCACGCTCTACGCCTGGGACGGCATCGCCGCCCCGAAGGGGCTCTCCGACGCCGATGCCGATCGCTTCGCGAAGGCCGCCCGCGCCGCGCTCAACGACAAGGCCGTGCGCGACCGTCTTCTGCGCATGGGCGCCGAACCCCAGTTTCGCGGTCCCGCCGACTTCAGGCAATTCATAGAGGCCGAGGCCGCCAAGTGGCGCCCGCTTGCCCTCATGGCCCGCGTACAACGCTAAAGGCCGAACCCATACAGACTGTTTGAAAAGGAATTCACGACATGCAGCCCATGCTCGACACCTCACATCATCCTCCCGTTCCCGAATGGCACAAGGCGGGCGAATTCACCGACATCGTCTATGAGAAGTGCTCGGACGGCATCGCCAAGATCACGATCAACCGTCCCCAGGTTCACAACGCCTTCCGTCCGCAGACGGTGATGGAGATGAGCCGCACGCTCAACGACGCCCGCAACGACGCCGACGTCGGCGTCATCATCCTGACCGGCATGGGCGAAAAGGCCTTCTGCTCAGGCGGCGATCAGAAGGTCCGCGGGACGGGCGGGTACGTCGGCGACGACGGCACGCCCCGCCTCAACGTCCTCGACCTGCAGCGCGAGATCCGCACCTGCCCGAAGCCCGTCGTCGCCATGGTGGCGGGCTGGTGCGTGGGCGGCGGTCACGTCCTTCACATGATGTGCGACCTCACGATTGCCGCCGAAAACGCCATGTTCGGTCAGACGGGGCCGCGCGTCGGTTCCTTCGACGGCGGCTGGGGCGCCTCCTACATGGCACGCATCGTCGGGCAGAAGAAGGCACGCGAGATCTGGTTCCTCTGCCGCTTCTACAACGCAAAGGAGGCCCTCGACATGGGTCTCGTCAACACGGTCGTTCCGCTTCAGAAGCTTGAAGCCGAAACCGTCCAGTGGTGCCGCGAGATGCTTGCCAACTCCCCGCTCGCCCTCCGCTGCCTCAAGGCCGCCCTCAACGCCGACTGCGACGGCCAGGCGGGCCTGCAGGAGCTCGCGGGCAACGCCACGCTCCTCTACTACATGACCGAAGAGGGACGCGAAGGCAAGAACGCCTTTCTTGAAAAGCGCCGTCCCGACTTCTCGAAGTTCCAGCGCCTGCCCTGAGGCTGACATGCCCTCTCCCACCACGGGCGCCGGCCCCTCCATGAGCGTCGCCGCCCTCGCACTCTCCGCGCCCGACCGCACGGCCGTTGTCGACGCCTCCCGCCGCATCACGTGGGCGGAACTCGCCCGTCTCGTCTCGGATCGTACGGCCTCGCTTTTGCAGCCCGCTCCCGGCCGCCCGGCCTTCCTCATCCCGAAGCCCGACCTGAACGGCCTCGTCGACATCCTTGCCCATTGGGAGGCGCACATTCCCGCGGTCCTCGTCTCGCCCAAACTCACTTCTGCCGAGCAAGACGCCCTCAAATCCCACGCGGACTCCATCGCAGAACCTCTTCCCGACGGCACCGCATTCGTGGTCTTTACCTCTGGAACGACGGGCCTTCCGAAGCCCGCCATCCTCACGCGCGAGTCCCTGACGGCAGGCGCCAGAGCGATGATCCGCGCCCTTCGCATGACCTCGTCCGACGTCTTACAGCTCTCGCTCTCGCCCGCCCGCGTGGGCGGCCTCGGGATCATCATGAGAACCTTGGCCGCAGGCAGCACGATCGCGCTGTCTCCGGGCTTTTCGGGCGCCCGCTTTCCCGAGACCCTCGGCCGAGACGGCGTGACGTTCGCCTCGCTCGTCCCCGCCATGCTGGCCGACGTCCTCGAGCGCAATCCGGACTGGCACAATCCGCCCCACTTGCGCGCCATCCTCATCGGCGGCGCCCCGTTCCCCGACCGTCTTCGCGCCGAAGCCGCCCGACGCGGCATTCCCATCATGACAACCTACGGCATGACCGAAACGGGCAGCACCTCCGCGGTCTCGGCCTACGAAACCCGCCTCTCGCCTGTCCCTGTCGGCGAAGTGCCGCTCGCGGGCACCTCGTTCAGGACCGTCGACGGCGTCCTCTGCCTCAAGGGACCGATGCTCTTTGCCGGCTACTGGGGACGCCCCGCACCCGTTCATGACGGTTGGTTCGAGACGGGCGACGCGGGACTCGTCAATCATGACGGTTCGATCCGCATCCTCGGGCGCACCTCCGACATGATCATCACGGGCGGCGAAAAGGTCGTTCCCTCCGAAGTCGAGTCGGCCCTTGAATCCCTCCCCGGGATTCGCGAGGCGCTCGTCGTCGGCATGCCCGATGAAAAGTGGGGGCAGATCGTCACGGCTCTTCTCGTCTCCGACACCGATCCCCATCCGCAGTCTGACGCCATCGTCTGCGGACTTGCCGCACGCCTCGCCCGCTGGAAGTCTCCTCGACGCATCGCATGGGTGAATTCCCTCCCGCTCACCTCCGCGGGCAAGCGCAACCGCAACCCCGAGGTTCTTCGGGACCTTGAATTCGACGTTCTGCACTACAGACACTCAACCGAAGCCCCGTTGTAATCCGCCTCTCCGGATCTCGTCTCCTCCCCTTTTTGTCTTTTCCAAAGGGCCGCTGCGGACATCTGCACCGCCGCGGCCCGTTTTCATGACCGCCGGCCACTACGCACTCACAATTGCATTCGAGCCGCCGCGCCCCTCTTTCTGAACGGGAACACGATGTCCTTCAGAACGTTAAGGCGCAGTCGTCCTAGCGCCTTCACACTTTCCCGTTCGGGACCGATAGCGAGAATCTTTCTCAAATATGTTCGTCACAAGGGTTTTTCCGGCGATACCTTGCGTGAATCCCGTTCCCTAGCGGGACTTCAACCTTTGAAGTCTCAAAGGCCTTCGTTCCTTGGTGTCAGTTGTTTCACTCGTCAAATTTTGATCATCGAAAAATGACCGTTGTAAAATAGCAACAGCTATCAAACGATCGAACAACCGCACAAAATTTTGCCTCACCCCCTTTAAATACACTGCGTTTCAGTCGATCTCATATGTATCAACCTAATTAATTTGGACGTATTAGGGTTTTTACCCCCCCCCGCCAACACCAATCCCTGAAACTTCGCTATGCGCAGTTTTCGCAAGAGAACCTTCGCATTCGTTTTTTCTTCCCAAAAGGAATAATTGACATGAATTCGACATTCAAGGTTGTTTTCAACAAGGCGCGCGGCGCCTTGATGGTTGTAAATGAAGTTACGTCCTCCGTGCAGGGCAAGGGCACGAAGACGGTCGTGGCCGCTGCGGTCGCGACGATGCTCGCCGGTGTTGCCGGCTCCACGATGGCTGCCGAATGGGTTGAGGCTCCGAAGGATGCCGCGACGTCCGCCCCTGCTGATTGGAAGCTTGACAAGAACGCCTACCACTTCTCGACGAAGAATACCGAAGCCCCCGGAGCCTTCCTCGGCGCCTCCGAAAAGGACAAGACCTTCACGTTCGACAAGTCTCTTTGGGTGAACGGTGTTGAGAAGGACACCCGCGCCACCGGTCTCTGGGCTGCCAACGGCTCCACGATCAAGAACACCGGCAAGATCTACGTGACGGGCAAGACCTCCTGGCAGAACCACGCCATGGGTGCCGCCAACGGTGCTAAGGCCATCAACGCAGGCACCATCGTCGCCAAGAACGCCTACGGCATGTTCATCGGCACTTCCAAAAATGGCACTTTAACGCCGACCATCCAGAACGACGGCAGGATCGTCGTTGAAGGCCAGGGTGCTGGCTTCGAACTCGGCGGTGATGGCGTCCAGGGCATCGGCATCAATAACGGCACGATCACCGTCGGCGAAGTCTTCGACAAGAATAAGGGTAAGGACGAGTGGGCTCACGGCGTTCTGATCAACACCGCCACGAACACCTTTGAAAACAACGGCACTATCAACGCTACCGCCGAGGGTACGTCCGCGATTGAAGTCAAGGACGGCGCTAAGACGACCACCCTCAACTTCGGTGAAAAGTCCGATGTCAACGGCTTGATTCACCTCGCCGCCGGCACCGTCAACATGACGTTCAACGGCACGCAGGACGAACTGACGATCAAGACCGAACAGCAGGAAAATTATGGTAACAGCTCCAATCCTACGAGCTGCGCACCTCTTGCCGTGAACTTGACGCTTGACAAGGGCGCCAACATCACGCTCGCTGATCGTCAGGGCAGCACCTATGAAAGCGTGAACATTGCCGACGGCAAGCTCACGGCCTCCATCTGGCACGACACCAACGAATATGGTGAAAAGAAGGAACAGCTCCAGAACGACAACAAGTTCAAGAATGTGACGGTTGGTGAAAAGGGCGTCTTCAACATCACCAAGCTCAATTCCGGTGGTGACAAGGATCAGACCAAGACCAATGCAAAGCCTCACAATACGTTGCTCATCAAGGACATGAAGCTCACCCTTGACGGAGGTGCTCTGCAGGTTGCCGGCCAGAACTATACCGGTGCCCTTAAGGTTGGCATGAGCAGTGAAAACGGCGCCGACACGTTGACGATCAATGCCGGCAACTACAATTTCGAAAGCCTCAAGGTCGGCAACGCCTCGAACAATGTTGTGACCGTCGCCGGCGGCTCGCTGACGGTTGGCGACGTTGAAATCACAGGCAAGCGTCATGGCAAGCTTGCCTTGACCGGCGGCACGACTTCCATCAACGGCTCCTTCACGACCGTTCAGGGGGCCATTGAGCTCAACGGCGGCACGCTCGTGACTTCGGGTGCCAATCTCTTCGCCAAGGGTGAAGAGGCTGATGCTGAATACGCCACCACCGACGCTTGGAAGCACGTAACGGCCACGAAGGGCGTTGTCGAGTTGACCGACACCGGCTTTGAATACAGCCTTGCCGACCTTAAGAAGGGCCAGAAACTTCTGAAGAATGACGGTTCGGTGAAACTCGTTCTCAACGGCACGTTCAAGCTCGGTAAAAATGAAAACCTCAACGCTGATTCCGTTTCCAACCTGGTTCTTGCTGACCAGACCGGCACCGCTTCGGACAGCGTAACGGAAGCCTTCAAAGTCACCGCCGCCACCACGCTCGGCGCTCTCGACTTCACGGCCGTGACTGAATCCGAAACGAACAAGAATGCCGAATCCATTGCACTCGGCAACGATACCAATGCTCTTACGCTCGCCGGCAATGGCGGCGACGTCTTCAAGAACCTCGGCGCCAAGGTCACCACGGTCACCACGGGCGACCTCGTCCTCGGTACGACCAGCAACTCCGGCCACGTTAACGTTGAGAACCTTGCTGCCAAGACCCTCACGGTTGTCGGTGCCTTTGACGCTGAAAACGTGTCCTTCACGGCCGACAGCTCGATCAAGGAAGGCGCCCTCCTTGACGTTGCCACGCTCACGAGCGAAAGCAATACGATGACGCTCGGAGGCACGCTCGTTGCCGACGTGGTCGATGCCAACGTTACGGTTGAAGATTCCGGCGTCCTCGTCCTCGGTGAACGCCAGCTTGCCTCGTCCACGCGCGCTCTGCTCGCTGACGAACCTGCCGCGCCTGAATTCGTTGATCAGATTCAGAAGGTTGTCACCGCCAATAACGCCGGTGCTCTCGTGACGACGAACATGCAGGGGCAGGCCCTCTTTGCCGCCGCTGCCGGCGACCGCTTCGACGCTGAAAAGAACGTCGGTCTCTATGTTGATCAGACGATCGGCGTTGATGACACGACCGGCAAGCTGATTGTCGGCAATCCGATCGGCGACAAGGGAAATGGTACTGTCGCCATCGCCAAGGACGCCGTTGTCGTGATCGACACGAAGAAGTTCGGCGCAGAAGACACGGTCTTCGACGCCAAGCTCTACCTCTCCGGTGACGCTCCCGTCATCCTCTCCGGTCTGACGACGAACACGAGCTTCATCCTCGCGACGGAAACGGGCAGCGGCGATGCCAAACCGGGCATCAATCTCATCGACAACAACGTCTTCTTTAAGGGCGACCTGAACAAGGCTGAAAACGGCAGCCTCATCGTCAGCACCGTGTTCAACGACAAGGTCACCGATGACGCCGAACTCAACGACGTGATCAAGACCCAGCTCGACGGTTCTCACAACCAGAAGAACGCCGACGTGCTGGCCGCCATCGCCGATACGACGAAGAAGGCCGGTCTGGTGAACAAGGAAGGTACGGCCCTCACCGACAAGGGTGTTCAGGCTGTTGAGGAATACCTCGTCGCTCCGCTCACGGCCGGCGCCCTCAACCTCGCCTACGACGCCACCGCCCAGGTGAACGCCGTTGTCGAGAACCGCGTCCTTGAAAAGGCTGACGGCGTCTGGGCTGACGTCTTCTACGCCTCCAACAAGGATTCCGAACGCTACGGCGATTTCGGCTACAGCGCCGACATCACCGGCGGTACGCTCGGTGTTGACACGACCGTCTCCTGCGGTGCCAAGATCGGTGCTGCGTTCACGATCGGTCAGGGCGATGCCGACAGCGAAGGCACGGTCCACGGCTACTCCACGGACGCCGACTTCTACGGCATCTCGCTCTACGCCGGCCGAAACGTTGCCGACACGAGCCTGCGCATTTCGGGCAACCTGTCCTACCTGATGTTCGAAAACGACATCAAGGGCTCGGTCGCCGGTGCCTCCGCTGACGAAACCCTCGACGGCAAGGCCTTCACGGCCGGTCTGCGCGCCGACTGGACAGCTTACGAAGGCGCCTTCACGGTCGCCCCGCACGCCGGCCTGCGCTACACGTTCCTTGAAATGGACGACTACCGCGACCTCGAAATCGGCGACATGAACGTCGTTGAAATGCCGTTCGGCGTGAAGGTCTCCGGTGCGTTCGAACCGGCCGCCGGCTGGACCCTCCAGCCGTCCGTCGACTTCACGGTCGTTCCGCAGCTCGGCGACAAGGATGTCGATACGGTCCTCGGTTCCGTTGACGTCATCGACAACCTCTACAACACCGAACTCGGCGTTGAGGCTGCCACCGGCAACTTCTCGTTCGGTCTGAGCTACAAGTACGGTTTCGGCAAGGAAGACCGCAAGAACCAGTCGCTCAACCTGAACGCCCGCTACATGTTCTGATAGATCCCCCCGCATGGAGCCTTCCGGCTCCTGCGGATGATCAAATCTGAACGCAAGCCTGAGGCCCCGCGTCCTTCACCGGATGCGGGGCCTTTTTCTGTCTCGATCAGCGACGCCCCTTGCTCTGCCTCAACGCCCCGTCACCGTCCCGCTTGCGTTTGAATACGGTTCGGAAATCACGCCGTCCCGCATTTCGCGTTGCTTTTAGGTAGACTTCGGAAAAACGCCCGCACGTCCTCAGGCTTGTCAATCGACGTGCCGGGCCAAAGCTTAGATAGAGGAGAAAACCATCATGATCAACCGCCGCCGCTTCATCCAGGCGTCCGCCCTGCTCATCGCCGGCACCTCCACGCTCGCCCTCACGGGCTGCGGAAGCCCCAAAACGCCTGAAGACGTCGCCTGCGCCTTCGTGCGCGCCCTTTACCGCGGTGATGCCGCCGAGGCCACGAAGTTCTTCCACGTTCCCGCCGACGCCAGGGACGCCGAGGTGAAGATCGCCGAAGCCAAGATCAGCGAAAGCGCCGCCCAGGCCAAGGACTCCGCCACGAAGCAAGGCGGTCTTCGCGACGTCTCCATCATGGAACCCGTCGCCAAGGAAGCTGTTGAGACCGGCAAGTGTCGCGCCCGCGTCAAGGTGGCCTTTGGCGACGGCTCGAGCAAGGTCGAGACCGCACAGCTCATCAAGACCGAGAAGGGCTGGCTCGTAACCTTCGGCCTCTGACTCCATTCTCATGAATGCCCGCACGGCGGCTCTCCTCACGGCAGCCGCCGTTCTCATGTCCACAGGGATCGTCCTCATGCATGAGGACGTCAAGGGTGAGCTCATCGAAGTCGCGACGGTGCTTCTTCCTGGGCTTCAGGAGGCACCGTCCGCCGAAGTCCCCACGGGCGTCACGCTTGACGACTTCGCCCCCTGCGGCAGCCTCAGGACCGGCGATCTGGTCTTTCGCAGGGGCTTCGGAACGGAGAGCCGCCTCATCATCGAGGCTCAGGGTCCCAACAGGGCGCCCTTCTCTCACGTCGGCATGGTTGTTTCCGAGCATCCCGTGATGATCGTGCACGCCACGACATCCGACGATCCGGCACACCCAAACAGCGTCATCAGCTCCAGCCTTCCTGAGTTTCTCTCCATGGGCGACATGGCGGGCGTTGCGAGACCCGCTTGGAGCGATGCTCTCAAGGCGGCAGCTGCAGGACGTGCAAGAGGCATGACGGGCGTAGCCTTCAGACTTGTGCCCGACGATCCCGATGCACTCTACTGCACAACGCTCATTGAAAAGTCCTTCGAGCCTGATCTCAAGCTCGACCTTCCCCGCGACGTCGTCAAGGTCCCCGTCGTGGGCGGCGCGTATCTCTTCCCTGCCGCGCTCTGGGAGGCGGACGGCATGACGCATGTCTGCATGATCGGGAAGCATAAGGCGAGCAAGCCGTGACTCTCGTCGTCCGAGCCTGTAGAATCTTCTGACCATCTCTGAATCAAAACCAACCAGGCAATCATTTCTATAAAGGCCCTCATGCAGTTCGGCTTTCCCCGAGATCGACAGCTTCGCTACGCAGACTTCGCCAGGCTCCGTCCCGCCCAGAAGCGCGGTCGCGCGTTCATGTACCTGAAGCTCGCCACGCTCTACACGAAGTACTGCCGCACGTACCGTCCCAAGTTCTTCAGGACCGTTGCGATGGTGGCCGCCGTGCTTGGCGCCGGCGCGGTCATGCAGTCCGCGCACATGATGCCCGACTGGATTCCCGTCTGGTTCCTCGGCGTCCTCGCCTGGAACCACTCGGTGGTGCGTGCACCCGACCTGCACCCGAACGTCCTCTTCTTTCTTCGTGATGCGGGCGCCACCACGGCCTCGAGCATTCCTGCCGACCTTCTTCGTGACAAAGGACCGCTCCTGATGCTCATCTGGGTCGTCACGGGCTACATGTCCGGTGAATGGCTGAGCCTCAATGCGGGCATGACGGGCTTCATCCTCATGACCTTCTTCGTCTCGACCTTCCGCATCATCCGCATGATGAACGGCAACCTCGAGGCGTTTGACCTCGTGGGCGAAAAGGTGATGGAGATCGCCGAGGATGCCAGGGCGGATCTCGCGGCGCAGGCGCGCGAGGAACAGGCATGGCGGGAGGACGAAGACAGCTGGTCGGCCAGTTGAGGATTTGCGTCCCATGCATTTCAACTGCCATGTGATAAATGAATCTGGTCAGCCTCGCTGAACGCCAGTCCCGAAAACGAGAAGAAGGGCAACCACAGTGAGAAGAAGTCCCATCCAGTCGCGATCGATGATCTGCTTCAGAGCAACAAGCGTCACCAGCACTGCGACGAGCATGACAACACCGTTCATGACTCACCTCTCACTTGATATTTTGCATTTCATTCCCACTCCGCCGGCATTGCCTCGGGTGCAAAGCGCATTTCCATTACGACAGCGTCCTGCACGACTTCCTTGATTTGCTCAAGCCGAACGTCCAACGCTTCCACGACCTCGGGCGCCCTGGCGAGGTCATCGACCGTGATCACCAGCACCTGCGCCCCGTACTCATTCCGGGTCGACGACCAGCGCTGCACGGCATCAAGTCCCGTGAGCAGCTTCTCGATCGGCTCGACAACGGCGGCATCCACGCCCTTCGTCAGATACGGTTCGGCCTTGGGCGAAATCTTGATGATGATTTCGTTGGGCTCAGTCGAGGGCAGCCCCCAATGGAAGGCGGCTTTGCTCTCGTCCATGTCCCGTCCGTTGGCAGTCGTCTTGAGAATGCCTTCAGGCGTGAGGCCGAATTCGAGCGTCGTTTCGTAGGCATCCTCGCCGACCCGTTTCACAGCGCCCTCCTTCTCCAGCGCTTCGACGTACTGCCGCAGATCGCGGTTGAGCGCATCAACCGAACCCGGCACCGGTCCCTTGCCGGTATCGACAAAAGAGACCCCGGTCTCAAACTTTCCGCCGGGGAACCCATGGTTGACGAAGCTGCCCTTGAGCGTCAATTCGGCGCCGGCCCAGGCCAACCGGAGGTCACGGACTGTCCCCTCCACATTTCCCTGCATCGAAGCGGCGAAAATGTCCGTCATGCTGCCGTCGGGACAGATGCCGGGCAGGTCCGCCATATCCGAGCCCAGTACGAAATGCGCTGAGAGGCACGGCAGCCAGACATTCGGAGGCGTGTACAGGCCGGCATCAAACCGCAGGTCGAAAACCGGGAGCTCCGAATCGTTGATGTTGACGTCCCGAATGTCGAACTTGAACTCGGTCGCATTACGCAGGCGACCGGCCTCCTTCTCAGGCGTCACCGTGAGGCTGTAGCTCAAGGGCCCCATGCCGAGCGGCATGAGCTCGCCCTTGACAAAATCACCTGCGGACGAACAGGAAAAGGCAAACTTGAGGGGTGACTCTGCATAGACGTACTCGAAGGTCTTCTCAGCACTCTTGACATGACCACCCTCCCATCGGCTTTCGGAGGCCCCCAGCCGTCCGGAGACAGTCAGCCCCGTCAACGCACGGCGCGCGCGATCAAAGCCTATGTCAGCCGTGACACGGCCGTCGCCGATCGTCTCCTTTTCATCCGACGCACCGCGCCAGACAACCTCAGCCTCTTCCGGACTCATCAAGGGACTGAAGACGAACCGAATCCGAGGATCAGCCTTGACGAGAATCGCAGCATCCGGATCCGAATTCGCTACGGGCTCGAAGCTGACCGAAGGCCGGAGACCCGGTCTGAAACGACCGTTCATAACCAGAAAGGATTCGGTCAGGCCGTCTTCCGTGCGAAATCCCAGGCGCAGCACCAGATCGCGCTGCAGAAGACCGCCGTCCCGGCGCTCGAGCTCAAGCGCGAACAAACCCATGCCGCGCTCGAGGCGGCTGTCCGTCATCTGGTCGAACGCCTGAAGCTGCCACCAAAGGAGGCCTCCGAACGCGGCACCGCCGCAAAGAACGGTGCCGGCAGCCAGCCGCATGCAGGTTTTCCTGTTGAAGTTCATCGTCATTTGATATTTCTCCTCATTGCAGCCTTTTGACTAGCAGCCACACGCTGCAGACGACCAGAATGGTTCCGAGCATGAGGAAGAACGCACGGAGCAGCCCGCGCGTCAGAAGCGGCGCATGAGGCTTGCCCGTCGGATCGCACAGCCAGTTCCAGTCACGGATCGCACCGATGATGCAGAGGCTTCCGAACAGCAGGCATATGACGTCGTTCCATTCTACGAACAGTTTCTCGACAAAGGCGTTCACGACCGGCTCTCTTGATTTGATGACGACGGGCATTTGACGATTGAGCCGGACTTGTTAATGCAGAACCAGTCGCCGTCCTCCCATCGATGATATTCTCCTTCCGACCCGGGCACTGCCGCAGGATGACCGCTCAAGGTCACCCTGGCAACGCCGTTCGCAAAAGGCAGACCAAAGGCAAATCGGGGCGCGATGCGAACGACGCCGTATGCATCGGCATAGCCGATGCGACCGTGGTCATCCACGACTCGATAGAGCCCGTCGGAGACGGGATCGGGGCCATTGTCGAAGACAAACGGAGCGACCACCCCCGCGAGTAGAAGCCATGCCCATTGCCGGACCTTCATGACGCGCCCTCCTTTGTCCGCAGATATACAGCTAATCCCACCAGAAATACCAGATTTTGGACTGCCGGAGCGTATCCGCGAGTGCCCCGACGGACTCATGATTCTGATCCATGTCGGGACAGAACGCATACTGCTCAAGTGCAGTCTGCACGGCAAGCTCCCGGCCGATCGGTTTCGGAAGCGCGAAGTCGAGCTCGTCATGAGTCATGACGGCTGGCACGGCACCGAATTTTTCGAACCAGTACCTGGCGACCGCCATGAGCTGCGGCGTATCCGGACAGTCATTCCAGTTGCCGAACGGCAGATGGGCAAACACCTCCCAAGGATGCCGGACCGGAATTCTCGCGAGGATGACCGGATGCGTCATGTCCGTCTCGCTGTTCCAATATCCGGAGAACCGATGGTTGTTGAAGCCGCCCTCCATGCGGCCAACGACTTCCGTGTCCCAATCCTTGGAATCGTCCTCCGCTTCTGCGCGGCGCTCTGCCATGCCGTCCTCCAGAACCATCCTGCCGTCGGGCAGGGGTGCGGCGAGCTGCGATTGCCGGTAGGCGGCTACCGCATCCGGATCAAAGGCATGATCGTCATCTCCCTCATGAGCCGGATCGGAATTGAGCATGAGGCATTCCCAGAGTGTTTCGTCGACTGCAATGAGCATGGGAACGAATCCTTCGTGCGCTGCATTTTTCCCGGCATACTCGTAAGCGCACATGATCGGATCATCGTCCGCCATCGACGGGAAATAGGTACACTCGCAGTCGAGATACGCCATCAGCGCCTCGGCCGTTTCGGAAGGCGCAAGCGTCGAGTCGTCAAAGCGCTGTCCGGCCCAATTCTCGTACCGCCGCTCGATGATCCGGGCCATTTCTCGATAATAGTCTTCATCAAACGGAAGGAACAGATACGCTTCGTCCTGAATCTCATCCGAAAAGTTCCTCTCCACGCCTATTCTGGAAACGGCATGGATGTCGACATCCATCGTATAGTGCGGCGTGTACTCGTGAAGGGCACCGTAGTAGTAGCAGGCAAAGTCCGCGCCGCGCTCGTTGAAGATTGAAGCATGCAGTTCGCCCTTGAGCTTGTCTCGGAGCCATTCGCGCAGGCACGCCTCGGCCGGATTCGTCCTCACGGCCTCAACAATATCGGGCCAGCGTCTGCAGAATGACTCGCTCATGAGGTCGTGCTCGATGCACCAGCGCAGATAAATCGCCAGATGACTGAAGGCATTGAGTTCGTCGACAGGGAGACACTTCTCACGAATGCTCTCCAGATGAGGAGCGGCCTCGTCGAGCAGAATCTCATTCTGCTCGAAGGACACCTTGAGCGTCGGTTGGTCCGGAAGCGCCACGCCCGGACTGCGGGTGATGCGATGCCTGTCGCCTTGGGAAAAGCCGATCGTCTCGCCATCATTGAGAGTGACGTCCGAACCGATCACATAGCCCGCCAGACTGACAAGAAATTCCCTGACCGCCAGCGGATCGGCATCCGCATCGAGCACCTCCAGCTCCTCCTTGCCGAAGACGTCCATGCCGTAGGTATACCCGCAGACGCCGCCTTCTCTTCGATGGAGCCCGAACCAAATCCAGTTGTTGAGCGGGAGTTCGCCTTCCTTCATGACGCCCGCCATGTCGGCATAAAACGACGGCTCAAAGACAACGCCCGACGTGTATACGCCGAGGACACCCGGTTGACGACAGCAGGCGGCAACGAGCTTCACGAAGAACTGCCCGCGCAGACGTACGTCCGTCTCCTTTCCCAGCACGGTTACCATGATGTGGGCGGCATGGCTTTGTGCGGCTTTGACGGCATCGGGCCACATGTAGTTGTTTTCGGCATTATCCTCCGCCTCTCCCCCCGGCACCGGGCCGTGCATCAGGCTCACTGCGGCGATCATGTCGCCCGCCTCGAACACCAGCGAATCCCCGTTGTCCTTCCTGTCGTCCTTGTCCTCCTCGGGAACGTCGATGTCCCATTCGGCCTTCAGATCGGCGATCAGCCTGCCCTTGTCCCAATGCGCCTTCTCAAGCAGCACGAAGCCGAGGAAGACGCCCTTCCGGTCAACGGGCTTCCCGTCGTTCTTACAACGGGCCTCAACCGCTTTTTCACATTCGCGGATGACGCACGGCGCATCCTCATCCTCAGGATCGAGCTGAGCCCAGGTTCTGGCATAAGGAATGGCCTTTTCCTCCTCTCCCGTCAGGTACTGGTAGCCGTAGGCCATGCGCATGTGCCACTCCGCCCTGTCGAGGCCTTCCTCGCGGACCGATTCCAGTACGCCGATGGCGCGCCTCAAGGCTTCCTGGGCCTTGTCACGCGGACAGCCGTACTGCCCGTCGCCGAGAACCGCATAGTTCTCGAGCGCACGCGCCAGAGCATAGGCATGCCGGTAGTCCCGATATTGCGTTGGAACGCCATCGAGCGCACGAATGCAGCGCGTGTATTCGTCATCGTCATTCCATTTTTGAATCCGGGCATGGAAGGCTTCCGCCGTCTCGGGACGATAGTCGAGCGGTTCATCATCGTCATCCTCGCCGGCATCCGCCCGATCGTCGGGAGACTTGAGCGGAACGGATCCCACTTCGCGGCGAAAGACGTGAAAGCTCGCCGCCGGCACGTCCGATGCCTCAAGAAACGCCCGGGCTTCGAGCAGCACGGGCTTCAAATCCCAGGCGATGAAGTCGACATAGCCGAAATGCACGCCGGTAGCGCCGCCGACCATCCTGACGACATCGGGACCGCACGCCTTTTCGAGCTGCGCCTCCAGCGCATCACGGAAGGCAAAGATCCCCTGCGTCCGGTTCTCACCCGTAAAGCCAGCGAGCGAAAAAGCAATGAAACCCGCCGTCACACCGTCGGCGTGAAGTGCATCCATCGTCTCGTCGTCCGCACTCATATAACCGTTGATGAGGGGCGGGCAGGCCGTGGAACCTGCGATGACGTCAAGACGCCAGTCGGCATCGGGATCCGGATCGGGCTCGCGCGTGTAGCCGACATAACTCTTCTCAAGCAACGTCTCAGCGTCGAGTGCCAGGTCCTTGCCGAGTTCCCGCAGTTTGTCCGGCAGATCGCTCAGAAGGAAACCCGGCACCGCCCTGGGCGCATCAAGGAGCTCGAAGTCGTGGATCCAGCGCATGTGCGGAATTTCGCCGAGCAGCTGGTCGGTTAGCGTCATGAGCATCCACCAGGCACGTCCCTCCTCCTTTGCCTTCAGATCCGCAAGCCTGGCGCAGAAGACCGAGAGCTTGAACGCATCGTCGTCGGGCTCAAGCCAGGCCTGCACGTCTTCACCGCCGATCCTGACGCCGCCGGCATGAAGCTCATTGCCCGACGTCCCACGACGACCAAGCGTGATCTCCCAGTGCCTCAGGACGGATGCGGGCGCATGGCTTCGGAAGTAGACGAGCTCGAAGAGCTTCATCCGGTTGCCTTCAGGCGTCAGAATGAGCTCATGCTTGACGCCATTGAAACCGACCTCAAACGAAACGTCCTCAAACGCAAGCCGGAGAATGCGCTCGATGCGATCGACGATCTCTTCGCCTCTCTCATGCGTCTTGTCAGCATCCATCATGGCGCGGATCTCCGCCTCCTCGCCTTCGAAGGCCGCCCAGGCCTTCTGCGTGCGATCCCTGAAGGGAACCTGGAAGAACGGCAGCGTCACGCGCTTGAGGCAGTCCTCCATGAATTCCTTGGCATCCTCGTCCTCGGGTTTGGCGTCGTGCGCCCGTCGGAACCGTGAAAGCGCGCGCCCTTCCTGGTCGAGATAGTAGTAGGCATAGCCCAAGCGGAAGTTCCACAGATAGGTTGCACCAAGTGCCTCCTCGTGCGGCTCAAGAAGCTCAATCGCCCGGTGGAGCATGCGGCGCCCTTCGGGCGTGTTCGGATCCGCCTCGTTGTTGTAGGCGCGAGCCAGCTCGCTTGCAAGTTTCGGCGTTCATCCGTCTTCTCCGAGCGCTTCAAGCGCCTCGATGATTTTGGGAAACTGTCCGGCTTCGTGCCATTTCCGGCATTTTTCGAGTAGCGTCATGCTCCCTCCCGACAACAAGCGGCAAATTGGTCGTTCAGGCGAACGTTCTCCGGACATGAGCAGTACTTGACGGGCTCATCCCAAAGGCGGTCGCCGAATGCTTCGCGCTGCGGATTTCGTCTTCATGGTGTCAAACGAAAGACAATGCGATTTGATTTTTTTATCGCACAACCTTTCTCCCATGCAAGACGGGGCTAACCCGAATTTCGCCTACAGAAAGCCAATTCCATTTCCTCTCCCAAGGGAGCGTTGAGGTGATGGAGATGTCAAAGAGGACTCGCTGAAAAGACACGCGAGGAGGCCTGTCAGGACAACTGAAGCATCCCCGAAAACAAAAGCGCCGCGCCGACGGGGAAATCCGTCTCGCGCGGCGACTGCAAGGCAGGAATCGGGCTCAGACCGTTCCTGCCTTCTTTCATCAAGCGCCCTGAAGTTCAAGCAACCTCAGAACGACCAGCGTGCGCCCAGATTGAATCGGTAGGACGTTTCGACTTTAGCGCCTTCGGTGGCTTCCAGGTCTGCATAGAGATGCAGGTTCTTCGTGGCATTGAAGTTCGCGCCGACACCGTATTCAAGCCAGGTGTCACCAAGTTCCTCGGAGATGCGCTTCGTCTGACCGCCCTTGGTGAACGTCGACTCGGCGTCACCCTGCCAGTCATGGAGGACCGAAGCGCGGACGTAGGCGTTGCCGCGGTTGTTCGGGCACTTCAGACCGAGCGCGAAGCCTGCTCGACCGATGAGCGTGTCGACGGCATCATGCTCGACGGCAACGCCCATGGACGTCGTGTAGTCGGCATCGAGCACGCGACCGTACATCATTAAAAGAGGGGAGCTCCGAGCGAGCTCCCCTCTTTCAACATTGCATTCAAACCGAATTACTGCTCGAAGTGCAACTCGACGCGCCGGTTTTGTTGACGACCTTCCTCAGTGCCGTTGTTGTACTTGAACGACTCACCCCTACCCTCTGAGGCCAGTTTGTCCAATGCAATGCCCTTCTCCGCCAGATAGGCCTTGACGGCTTCGGCACGGCGCAGGGAGAGCCTCAGGTTGTAGGCATCGGTTCCCATGCTGTCCGTCCATCCCACCACTGTCACGCGATCCTCTCCATGGTTGGCTTTGATGACTGTCAGGGCCTTGTCCAGAGCGACCTTGCCTTCCGGACGGAGCGTCGACTTGTCAAAATCGAAGTACACGTCATGAAGTTCGATGACCGGCACCTTGGCGCAGTCCTTGTAGAAGGCCTCTTCATAGAACTGATGGCGCAACTCATCATTGCTCATGAGCCCTTCAAGATCCTCTGTCTTCACGCAACCCGGGAGGCGGGCGAGCGCTTCAACAGCAGCCTTCTCTTCGGGCGTATAGGCCGCAGAGACCACGTGCACGCATGACCTCGGATTGGCCTTCAGGAAGGCTTGAATCGCTTCGGCGGGCTTATGCTTTCCTTCGGTCTGCACATCGAAGTCGCCGTCTGTGACGATGAACAGAGATTGAGTCCCGGATACCGGCGTTGAAAGGAAGTCAAAACCTCGCTGTCCCAGCCACGTCGGACGACCGAATGCCTCCAGATCCTCAACAAGCTTTTCATCAACGAGCTTGAGCATCGTTTCCTTGTCCCGCTGCCCACCCGCAGCCATGACCGTGAAGGGCGCCAGCGAATAGAGCCCCGACGTCATGTCCGTCTTTTCCAGGGCGTAACCCGCTGCATCCTTCACAAAGGCTTTGGCGAGCGAGACGCGCCGAAGCTTGTCGAGCGCATCATTGGCCGGCGGCACCGGACGCACGCGGGCCTGAAACTTGCCCTCTTCGATCAGTTGATCGTAGGCCTTGCCGGCCTCGTCCTTCATCTCTCCGACAGTGCGCTGCATGGAACCCGACACATCCACCATGAAGGTGAAGCCGTCTGCCGCCTTGCCGCACTCTTCAATGCGAACCGTCTCGGCGGCCTGAACGGCCGTCACCGTCAGGTTCAAGCAAGCGAGCGTCGCCAAGACCGTTTTCTTGATTTCAAACATCTTCAACCTCCTCTCAAAACGCGTACTTGAAACCGACGCTCACGTCATAGTCTTCGCAGAAGTTATTGCCCTTTTCACGTTCGAACTTCGCGTAGAGGCGCCAGTCGCGGGCAAGCTGCCAATCGGCATTGACGCCGTAGTAGAAGCGCGTGCCGTCGATGTCACGAGCACTGACCTTGAGGCTGTCGCCGTCCACACCGGTGTAGGTGATGTCCTGATCGCCGCCGATGAATTCATGCTTCGCGCCGCCGATCAAGGCAATTTGGAAGTAGCGCTTGTCCAAGTCGTTGATTGAACCGTAGTTGAACTTCTTGCCAAGCACCACACCGGCACGACCCGTCAGGTAGTCCGCATCACCCTGATCTACCTTGAGACCGGTGGAGGTGGTGTAGTCCGCACCCTTCGCACGGAAGTAGCTCAACTGAAGTTGCGGTTCGAGAAACCAATGATTGAACCACTGACGATCATCAACGTTTTCACCAAACGAAAACATATGACCCACTTCAACGCTGGCACCGAAACCCCAGGTACCGTAATCGGCCTTGGACTTGTCCATGCCGGTATTGTCAAAACCGTCGAGTTTCTGTTCATAGCGACCTGCCTGCAGCACGAAGTCGGCATAGGAGCCCTTGTCGTGCATCCACGTGGCATACAGCTTCCCGGAGTATTCCTGAAGCGTACCCGTGGTATAGCCGACACCAAGCCCCTTCTGATCGGCGTCACTGTAGCGGAACGCACCACCAAAGAGCCAGGCGCTTTCTTCATCAGCCTTCACAAGGTGGTCAAGACCCAGATTCAAGCCATAGATTTCCTGTTTGAAGCCGGGTAGCCCGGATCCACTAAGACGATTCTGCTTGGCAAACGCCTTGGCCCAAAGACCGTCCTGCGCACCATAGCGAACTTCGCCAAGACGAGTGCGGAGATCTTCAAGATCGGCATCATAAGCGAGAGCCATCGACGCAGAGTTGGCTACTGTGATATTGTCCTGAACTTCAGGCGGGATAATGGGTTTATCAGGGTCGACCGGAGGATTAACTGGAGGATCATCGACCCATTTATCAACCTTAACAAGGTGCCAGTTACCCTTACCAACACCTGTATTCGTTAATTGTTTACGCCCTTCCTCGGTTGTCAGTAAATCCTCTTCACCTTCGGGTACAAATACGAGATTCCAGACCGACACCCAGCCACGACCAGAGAAATCACTGCCGCCCGTGGAGTTAGTAAGTGTCATGTTACTGTCATCACCTTGACTGACAAGCCAGTTGTAGCTATATCGCTTTTGCGGATCGAGCTTGCCCATGTCGCCGATGAACTTAATTTGTGCAGTGTGAGTTCCTTCTGCCTTATTTGTCACGATGATTTGGTCAGTTAGACGGTCCTCTTCGTCTTCATTTTCTTTTTCTTCAACAAGATTCATGTCGAAGATCATGCGGCCATCGTTGCCCTTGAGATAATCCCATACCTTTACAGTTTGATAAGGGCTTTGTTCGAAAAACTTGTTGTAGTGATCCGGACGGCTGAGATTAATTGATCCACCTGATGCAAGATCGATGTTATAGACTTGACTTTCCCTTTTGTTATACCAGTAATCTTTATCACGATCTAGATTTTCTAATACATTCCAAGTTGCACCGTTCTCGAGTGTCAAATAAATGAAGCCATCACGTGAGCCATTGTATCTAATAGACTCCATAGCTCCGGAAATAAATGAATTTTTACCCGAGAGTATCAAATTGATAAACCCAGACCATTCTGTTTTCGTTAAACCCTCAATTTGTACAACATTCCGTGATCTCCTATTATCAATGTAGATTCCGCCAAACTCTCCATATCTCCTAGTATTGTTACTATGCAGAGCAATAAAATGATTTAAAGCTGGATTATACCCTACAGGGGTTTTAACTATTAATCCATTATTAAAGTTTGCAGATCCACAATGCGAACTACTTGCAATCGGAGTATCAGGCAAATACGTACCGGCAGATACACCATAAATATCAATCTTTTGATCTTCAGAAAAGTCGATCTTTTCTTTTAATTTGGATTGAATCAAGACCGGTGCATTGGCCTCAAGTTTAGATCCACCAACAACAGAAATGCCACTATATCGGCCATTGTTTTGTGAAGAATTAACACTGAGATTGATGTTTGTTGAACCGTTAAGCGTTACTTTGGAATGTTCCCCTGAATATTTGGCAGCTGCCTCATCCTGACCCACGATAATGCCATGTATAGGAACAAGTGTTTTTCGTTGAAGACCACTGCCATCCCCAGAAACCGTAATATTTAACGTGACATCTTCGCCTGTCGTAAAATGACTTCCCTTGGCAACATAAATACCTGCCGCATGATCTTCCCACTCTCCTGTCAATGACTGAGTGTCGTTGACCTTCATATTTTTCACATCTAGATTGATATTCATATCTCCTTGAATATCAATAGTGCCGTCATAAAAAGCTAATAAGCCGATTGCCCAATCACTATCTTTAGATGTGTTTGTGTTAGAAGACCAATCAGAGGTTACATTGATAGCATGTTGTTTACTGTCGTGTAAGCCACCAAAAACCAATCGGCCGCCGCCATTTGAATTATTGTTGAACATGCTACCGGCAGCCGCACCAATAACTGAATTACCATGAACGTTGACAGTTGACGCCCCGTGCATCGTCATGGTGGTGCCATTATTTAAACCGTCCATCCCGACCCCGGTATAAAGGGTTCCACTAACTAAGCCTACGCCCATGTTAGTCGTGTTTTGAACGTTTATGAGCAGATCTTTATGAAATTCCAGATTAACACTTCCTTCTCGGCTATTGTTAATCCAAACACCGTAAGCGCTCCAACTGGGATCTGAGGTCATACTGTCTTGCTTCAAGGTGATATTCACATTTCCGTTGAAATCAAACTCAACGGGGGTAGAACTAGTACCACCAGTGAATCCAATACCAGTAGGACTGACATCATTCTTTGTGTAACTGATCTCTAAATCCTGATTGTATTCAGTCTCATTAACGCCAGGTTGAAAAATAGCCGCAGAAGCAGAATTCGTTATGGCCACACATACTGCAAGTGTTAACTTTTTAACAGCAAAATGTGTGCATTTGTAATGTGTGTGTGTGCAAATCATAATTTCCTCTTATTAATGAACATACGAGTACAGCTTTAGGGAAAGTGCCTTGACATCCTCCCTCGGCTAAATCCGTGTTCTTGAGAAACGGAAGTTCTTGTTCAAGGCACCGCTTCTGCAGTTCTATCGCCTTGTTCCACACGAAACGCCGACACCCGGCAGCTTGAGCGAGGATTCGCTTTTGCTCCCGGGTAGGCATCAGTTCGAACTTGTAGGCGATATTGGATTTCATGGCTTCAATCCTACACCGTATTTTTCGAGAACGCATGCTTCGCACGACTTTGTGCGAAGAGGATTTGAGCGCCTATCATCCCGTCGATTGAAATCGCGGGTTTTCTCGGCTCGACTTTATAAACATTCAAAGAGCCGATCTTCATTTGTCTACCGGTCCCCTTTGAATCCCCAACAGGATCCTGAACTCCCTGCTCAATTTCACCTCGTGGAGCACGGACTCATCCCGGCACCAGGCCACATCTTCCTTTCCAAGGCGCCACGGCACCTTCCTGAGATAGTCAGCGCCGAGGAGCGCAGTCGCACGTGGGATGTTCATCAAGTCAACGAGGCCGAGCTCATAGTCCTTCCAATGGATTGGCTTTCCAAGAAGCAATCCGGGCGTGTAGTGACGACGGCAATAGGGTTGGGTATGGCCCCTCATAGAGCACCGTTGCGCGAGCTCGTGCAGTGGTTGGTGCCAGTTCCTTCATGGCCTTGTACCTTGTAGCGCGCCAATACGCCCTCCGGGAAGTCCACAGTAAGGACGCATGTCTGCATGATCGGGAAGCAGGAGACGAGCAAGCCGTGACTCTCGTCGTCCGAGCCTATAGAATCTTCGAACCACATCAAAATCAAGAACAACCGGCATTTGCGAAAAGGCCCTCATGCAGTTCGGCTTTCCCCGAGATCGACAGCTTCGCTACGCCGACTTCACCAGGCTTCGTCCCGCCCAAAAGCGCGGGCGCGCAGCCATGTATCTGAAGCTCGCCACGCTCTATACAAAGTACTGCCGCATGTACCGTCCCAAGTTCTTCAGGACCGTTGCGATGGTGGCCGCCGTGCTTGGCGCCGGCGCGGTCATGCAGTCCGCGCACATGATGCCCGACTGGATTCCCGTCTGGTTCCTCGGCGTCCTCGCCTGGAACCACTCGGTGGTGCGTGCACCCGACCTGCACCCGAACGTCCTCTTCTTTCTTCGTGATGCGGGCGCCACCACGGCCTCGAGCATTCCTGCCGACCTTCTTCGTGACAAAGGACCGCTCCTGATGCTCATCTGGGTCGTCACGGGCTACATGTCCGGTGAATGGCTGAGCCTCAATGCGGGCATGACGGGCTTCATCCTCATGACCTTCTTCATCTCGACCTACCGCATCATTCGCATGATGGACGGCAACCTCGAGGCGTTCGACCTCGTGGGCGAAAAGGTGATGGAGATCGCCGAGGATGCCAAGGCGGAGCTTGCTGCGCAGGCACGCGAAGAGGACGAGGAGGAAGACTGAAGGAATCCTCAGGCATGATGTACTGTCGCTTCTCAGAACAGGCACTGTCGAAGAACGACCTTGATGTGGAGGCCCGACTTATTTTCTGTTAACATCTCAGCAACAACACCCCGCAAGCTTAGTTTCGTTCTCGCAAGACAATGAAAACGCTCACTCCGCGGGGTTTCCTTTTTCCGGCCCCGGCATTCGATGCCCTCTCCGGCCGTCAGGTCCTGAGTTCCTCAGAAACGAACTCCATCCCTGCTCCTTCCCGCATCGGTTCGCAACAGCACTCCGGATCGACACACCGTCATGATTTGCGGGTGTTACCCCAGAAGCCCGAATCCACCGCCCGTCTCAGCACACACCCCTGTCGCACAGACGCTTTCCCTTCCAATTCAACGAAACAGATGTTTCGCACTGCTGAGAAACCACCAAGACATCGGAAGCACGCGCCTTTTCATGATTTCCGCCCATGCATCATCGTTCAAGCCTACCAGCCGAACCTGAATTCCCGCGCTGACGACGCTCGAAAAGTAGCCGAAGACCAACCGCAGCTTCTCGACACGATGATGTCGTTTCGGATTTCTCAAGTCCTCCAGCCTCCACTTCCGTCCTCGCCAGTACAAGCCGCGCAGAACGTCTTTTCATAGCACCTCCCACTTCCTCCCAATCAGGCGACTTTCTCGTGACGGGAGCAACCCGAACGGCTTTCTCAAGCCGATGTGTTGTAAAAGCACCTCAGAAGCCCAGCTGTTTTCCCAATTTTGTTGCCATTTTAATACGGACGCTGGTTCCCCCCCCCCTTCACAGATTTTCTATCGTTGAAAAAACTCTTCCAATTTCTTTCAACCAAAATCTCGGAGGAAACATGCAAAAGACTGTCATCGCGTGCTGTGTCGGCGCGCTTTTCGCTGCAGGTACAGCCGTAGCTGCGACCCATACGCTGGGCGACAAGGTGGGCATCGCGGGGGAAGGTTCCGCCCTCACCGTCAACACTCAGACTCAAAAAGTCACGGATAAGAGCCAGCTCATCGGCGGTTGGTGGCATTACACGGATTAGGTTACCGCTGAGACCGATCTCAATCATGCAGGTACCACGAGCGACCTGACCGTTGATCTCACCAACAATACACAAGTCGATGAAATCGTGGGCGGGAACTACATCAAGCAGCCCAAGGGCCTCACCGACAAGACGCATGAAGCCACCATCGGCGACACCAAGCTGACCGTCAAGGCCGTCAAGACTGAATACATCGTCGCCGGCAGCAAGGCGAACAATACGGGCAAAGGCTCCATCGTCAACGGAAACACGACGCTCGTTATTGAAGACGGGATCATTCAGTACGAAGCCGACCCGTCCAAGGGCGCCGTGGTAGGCGGAAACTACATCAAGGCCTCAAGTCCCAGCGCCGGCATGGTCTCCCAAACGAACTCCACCGTCGGCGACACCTCCGTCACCATCAACGGCGGCACCTTCGGCGGTTCCGTCTACGGCAGCAGCTTCGCCGAAAACTATGCTCACGTGGATACGCCCGACATGCAGCTCAAGCTCACGACCGGCAACTCCTCCCTGCAGATCAATGGCGGCACGTACAACGGCCATGTCGTGGCCGGCAGCGGCGTCACGGGACAGGGAACTTCCTCCACGGCTCAATCCGCCGCCGTTACGATCAATGCAGCCAAGAACAAGACCGTCACCCTCGGGAACAATAGCATTCTCATTGGCGGCGACTACCTCGCCAACCGCGGCAAGTCCGAGATTGAAGGCAACACCTCCGTCACCGTGACGGGTGAAGGCACAATCACGCTCGGCAAGGGCATCGTCGGCGGCAGCTATGTTGCCGAAAACATGAGGGGCAATGCCGCAGCCTCTGGTGGAAAGTACACGGCCTCCGAAATCAAGGGCACAACCAACATCCTCGTTGACGCCGCCAACGTCACGGTGAAGGACGAAGTCATCGGCGGCACGTATCTGCGCCAGACCGTCAAGGACACTGACAAAGACAGCTTCGTTTCCGCCACGGTCGGCAGCACGAATCTCATCCTCAAAGCCGGCACCTTCAAGTCCAACGTCATCGCCGGCGGCAAGTCCAACGACTACACGGGCAGCCTCTCGAGCGACGTTCTCGGCGACACCTCGCTCAACATCACGGGCGGCACCTATGAAGCCGCAGTGCTCGGCGGCGGCTCCGCCAAGGCGGGCCAGGGTGACGCATCCAACAAGCGCGACGTCTCCGCCGACGTCATGGGCACGGCCCGCGTGAACGTCACGGGCGGCACGCTCAAAGGCGTCGTGGGCGGCGGTCTGAGCTACTTGTACACCAGCGCCGCACTTACCGACGCCGTTGTGACGACCCACGTTGAAAATGTGGCAGCCAATATTACTTGCGGCACGATCAACACCATGGATCACAACAGCGGTCTTGACGACTTCGGGATTCCGGCCTCCGTCGTGGGGGGCGGCGTGGCATATTCCAAGAGTACGGTAACCACCAACAAGGTGGAAGCCACCGTTGGAAACGTCGACATGACGATCGCAGGCAAGGGCGTCAAGCTCTCCGGCGACATCTACGCCGGCGGCTTTGCCCATGGCGCCAAGACTGCTGCCTCCGTCAACAGCACCCGTCTCACGATCGCCGACGCCACGCTCGGTGCTGCGGACTCTCAAGTCAACGTCTTCGCCGGCGGCTACGCCGCATTGGGCGCAACCTCTACGGTCAAGACCTCCGAGGTGACGATCGCCAACTCGAAGATCTTCGGCAACGTCTACGGCGGCGGCAACAAGGCCGACGCACAGAGCAACGTCACGGTCGAAAACTCTGTCATCACGCTTGACGGTGCCGATGTCACCGGCATCGTTTCGACCGAATCCTTCGAGCCCTCCGTTAACGCAGCGCTCATGCGCCTCGCCGAAGCCGACACGGGCGCGGGTGATGCTGAGGCGAACAAGACCCAGCGCACGATCAACCTCATCAACTCCAAGATGGGCACGCTCCAGATTTCGGCCAAGCAGGACACGGAAACGTCTCTTTATCTTGTAGGCAGCAACACCGTCGGCGCGATCACGGGCGGCAAGGCCTCTGAAATCGTCTTCGACGGCACCGGCACGCCCGCCGGCGAGGCGATCCTGACGCTCACGAAGGAAGGCGCCTCGTTCGACATGTCCGGCGACAAGGAAATCGTCGCCAGGAACGTCGCTTCGGGCACGCTCCTCGTTGACGGCAAGTACAAGACGGCCGCCGAAACCACGGTGACCCTCGAGAACGCCTTTGGCGACGTGGTCTACGACCTCGGCAAGGATGCCATCGACAGCACCGACCTGCTCCTCACCGATGCCGGCATCGTGATCGGCACGGGCGACACGGCCCAGACGATCGGCACCTCTTCCGTGAAGGTCTCCGAGAGCTCGAAGACGCTCGCCGAAGCCCAGCTCAGCTCCGTCGCCTTCGTGACGCAGGGTGCCGAATTCGTCGCCGACGAAGGCATGCGCTCGATCCGCGCCGCCGCGAAGGAAGGCTCGTTCACGGCCTTCGGCGCGATGGCCGGCGGCTACAACCGCTACGAAACGGGCTCGCATGTTGACGTCGAGGGCTTCTCGCTTGCCGTCGGTACGGCCGGCCGCATCAACAACCTGACGCTCGCAGGCTTCGTTGAAGCCGGCTGGGCCTCGTCCGAATCGCACGTCGCCTCCACCGAAGCCGACGCCGACCACGACTACTACGGCGTGAGCGCCGCGATGCGCTATGACTTCCAGTCGCCCTTCTACCTCGACGGCGCCGTCCGCCTCGGCCAGATCTCGACCGAATTCGACGGCTCCTACGGCACGGGCACCGCGAAGTACGACGCCGACGGCCTCTATGCGACGGCTCACATCGGCGCGGGCTACGTCTTTGACTTGACGCCCGACGTCAAGCTCGACGCCTACGGCCGCTACCTCCTCTCCTATGTCGAGGGCGACGACGTCACGCTCGAAAGCGATGCGAAGGAACGCTTCTCCATGGACGACACGACGACCCATGCGGTCCGCCTCGGCGCTCGTCTTGAAGGCGCCTTCCAGACCTTCGACTGGTACGCCGGCCTCGCATACGAGCACGTCTTCGACGGCGAGGCCGAGGGCGAGCTGAAGTTCGCGGGCGCCACCGCCGCGCTTGATGCGCCGAGCCTCAAGGGCGACAGCGCCATCGTCGACCTCGGCTTCACCATGAAACCCGAAGCCAACGGTCCCTGGACCATCGGCGTGGGCCTCAAGGGCTATGCCGGCGACCGCCGCGGCGGCACCGGCAGCGTGAACGTCCTCTACACGTTCTAAAGCCTCTCTCCCCCGTCTCCTCTCGCAAGGAGGCGGGACCCACCAGTAACAACGGCGGGCTCCCACTCGGGAGTCCGCCGTTTCTTTTGTCGTCTGCATCAAGTCGCCTCCCCGTCACGGGGAAACGGCACTGTTGAAGTGCCTGAGAAGGCGCTTCCTGCAACCACAACATGTCGTCTTCCTTTTTCCACAGCACCAACCGTCCGGCCAGCTCCGTGTACTTGAGAAAAGGAACCTCTTGTTCAAGGCACCGCTTCTGCAGTTCTATCGCCTTGTTCCACACGAAACGCCGACACCCGGCAGCTTGAGCGAAGATTCGCTTCTGCTCCCGGGTAGGCATCAGTTCGAACTTGTAGGCGATGTTGGCTTTCATGATTTCAATCCTACACCGCCCTTTTCGAGGACGCATGCTTCGCACGAGTTTGTGCGAAGGGGATTTGAGCGCCTATCATCCCGGCGGTTAAAACCGCGGGTTTTCTCGGCTCGACTTTATAAATTTTATTGTTGCTGCGCTTTTCCCTCCTGTCCCAGAACATCCGGCCCCATCCCCAGAATGAAAAACGGGCCCCGAAGGACCCGTTTCCCAACACTTGCCTGAGCTTGACCGACTTAAGCGCAGAGCCTTTCGTCCTGCACCCCGACGAGGCGTTCGGGGTGCGTGTAGACGTTGGGACCGCCCGCACGTGCAAAGGCCGCAAGCGTCATCCCGCAGCGTTCGGCCGTTCTCACGGCGAGCGCCGTGGGGGCCGAAACGGCAAAGAGGATCTCGACGCCGCACATGGCGGCCTTCTGGACCATCTCGTAGGAGGCGCGGGAGCTCACGACGAGCGCGCCGTCCCGCCAGCCCTCGCGCGCGCGAAGGCCGAGGAGCTTGTCGAGCGCCACGTGGCGGCCAACGTCCTCGGCGCCGCCCGCGGGCGTGCCGTCGGGTCTGATCCAGACGGAGGCATGGGTGCAGCCCGTGAGCGCGCCGATGCGCTCGAAGCGCTTCAACTGCGCGACGGCGTCGCGGTAGAACCTCATGTCGAAGGTCTGCGTGGCAGGCAGATCGGGCACGGGGCGAAGCGCATCGCCGAGGCTCTCGACGCCGCAGATGCCGCAACCCGTGCGCCCGAGCATGGCGCGGCGGCGGGCCTTGAAGTTGTGGAAGGCTTCGGAGCTGATGGTGATCCTCACCTCGCGGCCCGAGCCGCAGGCTTCAATCACCTCGACGTCGTAGATGTCCGAGACGGACTCGACGATGCCTTCGGTGAGGCTGAAGCCGGTGCCGAACTCCTCGAGCATGACGGGAGAGGCCATCATGACGGTGTGGGAGATGCCGTTGTAGACGAGCGCGACGGGCACCTCTTCGGCGACCACGTCCTCGGTCTCGAGGCTCATGAAGTTCTTGAGGACGGGCACGGTCGAGACCGCGCCGGGGAAATCGTTCGGAAGACAGGGCATGTTGCGTCTCCGCAGAATGCGGGCATCCGTCCCGAAAGGGAGCGGATGCCCGGCTTGAGTTCACGGGGTCCGGGTCATCAGAGACCGTGGAGCTGGCCCGCATAGAGGATGAAGAGACGCAGGCACATCATGCCGGCCACCGAGCACAGAGCGCTCAGGTAAAACGACATGAGGCCGCCGCCGATCAGGCCCAGGACGAGCGGTCCGCAGAAGCCGACGCACACGACGCCGACCCAGAACTCGATCGCCCAAGCGCCCGTCGTGAAGGCCGCAAAGGCGGCCTGCGCGGCGGCGTTCCCGTTGACGAGGGCCACTGCGATCATGAAGATGCAGAGCGCCTCGGCCGCCATCACGGGCCATTCGGCCGCGTGAAGGAGGTGCTGGTCGCAGCTCTCGTGCCTGTCGCCGAAGGCGAGGCAGGCGAAAGCCTTCGTTGCGGCCATGCCGGCGGAGAGACCCGACGCCACGAAGAGCGCGGGAAGCACCGCCTGGTTGATCAGCGGGAAGCGGATGAGCGCCGAGATCAGGAAGCCCGTGTACGCGCAGATCGTGAGCGCGAAGACGAGCGCGATCCACTGCAGCACCACGCGCCAGCCGTCGAAGAACCCGACGATGCCGTCGAGGAACCCAAGGCCGACCTTCGGGAGAAGGCCGCGAAGCGCCACGAGCGTGAGGATGCAGACCGTCGGGATGTAGACGAGCAGCGCCATCACGCCGAGACTCATCACGGACGTGGGGTTGTAGTAGATCAGAATGCGCCAGAAGTTGAACGGATTCGTCAAGTCGAGGACGAGGCAGACCATGCCGAGCAGGATGGTCGCCGCGCCGATGACCGACGCCGCCTTCAGGACGGGCGTATTCTCATGCGCCTGCTTCCTGTAGAGGTTGAGGATGACCGCAGCCGCGACCGCGCCGCCGGAGATGCCTGCAAGGAACAGGTACACGGCGATGGGCCAGGGCCAGGCAATGCCTTGGGAGAGGCCGATTGCAAAGTTCATGTCCATGTCACGCCCCCTTCTTCACGAACGGAATGTACCTCAGGCTCGGACGGGTGCCGAGCTCGGGGCGGATGCGGACCGTGTCCTTGGCGCGGATGAGGCGGCTGATGTACGAGTACGGATCGTTCACGTTGCCGAAAACGAGCGCATCGTACTTGCAGCTCTCCACGCAGGCGGGCTTGCGGCCCTCCGCGAACCTCGTGTGGAGGCAGAAGTCGCAGTTGTCCGCGACCTTCGTCTCCGCGTTGATGAAGCGCGCGTTGTAGGGACACGCCACGATGCAGTACTTGCAGCCCACGCAGCGGTCGGGGTCCATGGTCACGATGCCGGTTTCCGGGTCATGATGGGCCGCGCCCGTCGGGCAGACGGTTACGCAGGGCGCGTCCTGACACTGCTGGCACGAGACGCGGACGTACTTGCGCTCGCAGTCGCATTCCTCGAGCTTGCCGCAGATCGGGCACGGCTCCTTGCCGATGACGCGGTGCGACTTCGACTGGCGCCCCATGAGAAGGCGCGAGATGCCGGGAGGCAGATGGTTGGCCTCGTTGCAGGCGGCCTTGCAGTCGCCGCAGCCGACGCACTTGTTCTGGTCGAAGACCATCGCATAGTGCGGCTCGCGGCTGCCCGAAGCCTCCGAAGAGGCCGCAAGGGCGGCCGCTTCGGCCGAACCAAGGGTCACGACGCCCGCACCGGCTGCGCCCAGCAGGGCGCGTCGGGTGATTTTAGTCGTCACGATTATTCTCCTGAATGGGCGGGAGGCCGCCGCGGACCGTCATGCGACGGCCGCATTCGCGGCGGCGCCCGCCTCACCGAGAGGACGCTTCAGGCGTCTCTCAGTAGCCGCCCTTGTCAAGGAGCGTCTGTGCCTGGTCGATGTAGCTCAGGGCCGACTTAACGCGGTCCTGGAGGTAGTGGGAGGCGTGAGCACCCCAGCTGCCGTCCTTTTCAATCAGGTCGGAGACTTCCGTGGCCTTGTCGAGAAGCAGGCGGATCTGCGTCTGCTTGTCGTACGGCAGCGTCGTCACTTCAAGGAGCTTCGAGACGCGCTCGACGCCGCCCTTGATCTGCTCGTAGCCGTCCTTCACTGGCTTCTGCCACTTCATGACTTCGCCGTAGACCTCCTTCTCGTCCTGATAGACGAGACCGGGATCAAGCTCGCTCGTGGCCTTGGAGTGGCAACCGCGGCCCTCGGCGACCGTGTAGTCGGCGGGCGCATTGCGCGCGCAGCTCCACATCAGGTCGACGTAGCCGTGACCGTCCTCATCCTTCGAGAGGACCCAGGCGCCGTCCTTGTCCTTCGTCCAGGTGGAGGCGTCGGGGCTCACGTTGATCTTGTACGTGTGCAGGCGGCGCACGGCGTCCATCTTGCCGTTGCTGCCGTCGTTGGGACCGGCGGCCGTGTTCGGCATGTGGCAGACCGTGCACTCGTACTTGCTGTGAGACTTGGTGTGGCTCACCACGTAGGCCTGGGTTTCATGGCAGTCGCCGCATTCCTTCTTCATCGGAGGATTGGTGACGGGAACCATCCAGTCCGGGCCGCCCTGCTTCTGCTGGTCGTGGCAGGAGATGCAGGTGACGCCCTTTTCATAGTGGAAGCTGGAGACGTGCTGCTCGAGCTTCTCGTTGTAGACCTTGGCGAGAATGGCCTTGGATTCTTCGGCAGTCCTCTGCTGGGGCGCGACCGCGTCCTTGCCGAGGGACTTGACGAACTCGTCGTGGCCCTTGAGGTCGAACTCGACGGGAGTCTGCGTTGCGAAGGCCGCGGAGGCGGCCAGGGTGACGATGCCGAGCGCGACGGCCTTCGCCGTGGATTTCATCTGGAATTTCATTTCAATTCTTCCTGGTTTTACAACGGGCTACGGATTCATCACGGCGCCGACGTCCTGCTCTTCGGCAAGGAATTCGGCGTAGCCGTCCTCGAGGTACTTGTTCGAGTACAGGAAGACGGTTCCAATAGAACTCGTTGTAAATCGAATGTCCTGCTTTTCTGGGTCCTGAGCGATCATCTTGAGCATCTCCTGGAGCTCCTTGGCCTCGATGCCGAAGGGAGGCTCCTCAAAGACGCCGATGGCCACCGGACGCGGATAGACGCGGCTCGACTCGCGGATCATGTCGACCACCTGCTCGACCGGGTTGTTCTCGGCCGAGAGAATGCGCGCGTACGAGCAGGAAAGCAGCGGACGGTAGTGGTAATAGGTCACCTTGTCCCAGCTTTCCAGAGAACAGACGCCGTAGTCGCCCTCGAGCACGCGGGAGAGCACCTCGTCGAAGTACTCGCGCGTGATCTCGCGCGCCTCGCCCTCGGGCTCCGTCTTCGCGTCGGCCGCCTCGGCGGCCTTCACGACGCTCGCAACGTTGCCCGCGAGGAGGTTCTGGATCACCTCGCGGCGCGAGAAGACCCGGCGCTGCGCCTTCTGGGTCGCAACCTCGTCGGCATGCGCCTTCATCTCGCTCTTGCTGCGGAACTTCACCACGTTGGCGGAGACGCCGTCAGTGCGGCCAAGGACCGCGTCGATGTCGGCTTCGGCTTCGCGCACGAGCTCGTCGACCTCGGGCGCTTCGGCGACGCTCGCCCTCTTTGCGAAGCGCTCAAAGAGCGTGTCGCCGTCGATGAGCTTCACGTCGCGGCTGCTGTCGGCCACCGTGTCGATGAGGACGAGCATGTCGGCCTTGAGCTGCGAGAGCCTTGCGGCCTCGCGGGCAGCTTCTTCGTCCGCCGGGGTCTGGGCGCCTTCGGGCGCCGGATTCATGTTCTCTTGCATCTTCATCCGTTCCTTGCCCATGACTTAGAGAAGACCTTCCTTCTTCATGACCGGAACGGCCTTGGCGAGACCGTACTCATTGAGGCACTTTTCCGTCGGAGCGCCGGTCTTCACGTCGAAGTCCATGAGCTCGAAGAAGAGGTCGAAGCTCTTCTCGATGTCGTCGTGCTCCATGCGGATCGTCCCCTTCGTGAACGGGGCGCGCCCCTTGGCGTCGTCGAAGATCCAGTCGGGATAGCGGTCGTGGACGTGGCGCATGTCCTTCGTCTTGAGCTGGCGCATCGTGTAGAGGCGCTGCAGCAGGAAGGCGCGCAGGCCGGCCTTGTCGAGCTCGTCCTGGGTCATGGAGATGCCGGTCACGGCCTTGAAGACCTTGCTTTCCATCTCGATGTCACCGATGTAGCCGCGCTCGCGAAGCGGAGAGAGTTCCCACGGGGCTGTCCAGGAGCAGATGCCGAGCATGTCGTGCAGCTCCTTGCGGGCGATGACCCAGCGCAGGCGGATCATCTTGTACTTGTTGGTCGGACGATAGTCGCCGATGCCGTCGACGGCGGAGCCGTCGCCCCAGAACTTCGCGGCGATCTCGCGCTGGAGCTCAAGCGGCAGACCGGAGGTCGAGAAGTTGATGTGGCCGTGGCTCATCGGATCGCGGTTGTACATGCAGTTGAGAACCGTGCCGATCTGGCCGTCGTTTTCATTGCCGTGGTGCTTCGGATGGCCGACGGACCAGTAGAGCGTGTCGTGGTTCTTCTTCCATTCGTCTTCGGTGAGGCCGAAGTGCTCGAGCATGACGGGCGTCGTCTCGCCCATCCAGCGGCCGAACTCGCCCTTGCGGTAGGCGATGCGCGGCAGGATGTCCTGGAGGATGCGCGGATCGGGATTGTCGATCTTGGACCAGTCGATGCTCTTGTACTCCTCTTCGGGCAGGTACTTCTTGAAGTAGCCCTTGGTGTACATCGTGCAGAAGTCGCGGTGGAGCTGGCCGTAGTTGCACCACAGGCCCAGATCGTCCATCGTCTGGCTGCCGACGAGGCAGGCCTCGCGGGAGACGGGCTTCATCAGGTCCTTGAGGAGCGACGGGAAGAACCAGCGGCCGTAGAGCGCCATGCAGGTCTGTTCGGTGATGGCGTTGACGTTGTACTTCGCGGCCGTTTCATCGTCGCGGATCACGGAGTAGCAGCGGATCGGGCAGGCGTAGCAGCCCGTGTTGCGCACCGTGTAGTTCCACATCGTCGGGCCCATGTAGAACTCGGACGAGCAGGTGCGGTAGCCGATGTGATTGAGGTTGTGCGGGTCCATGTCCGCGTCGGTGAGCATGACGGGCGGATTGGCGGCACCCCACTTGGCGCCCGGGAAGGCGGACCAGCGGCTCGCAGGCGTGTGGTACTCGAACATCGGATGCGGCTTGCGCGAGACGATGGAGTGCGTGTGCGCGCCGAGGATCTTGCGGTGGGAGTCGATGAGCTCCTCCCATTCCTTCGGATCGGCGTGGATGTGGATGGCCTGGTTGCCGTAGACGACGATGCCCTTGAGGTGCTTCTTGCCCATCACGGAGCCGAGACCGCCGGCGGAGTGGCTCTTGTCGACCATCATGTTCGACATCGGCACGAGGTTTTCACCGGCCTGGCCGATCACGCCGAAGCTGGCTTCGGGTGTCGTTTCCTTGGCGAGGACCTCGGCGGAACGGCGGGTGCCCTGCCCCCAGGCGGCGGAGGCGTCGCGGATCTCGACCTTTTCGTTGTGGATGTAGAGGTAGACGGGGCTCTTGGCTTCGCCTTCGATGATCACGAAGTCCCAGCCCGCGAACTTGAGCTTGTGGGCGAGTTCGCCGCCGACGTGGGCGGAGGCGATCAGAGAGCGCGGCCAGGCGGTCGGCCAGAGCGTCGTGATGGCGGTGCGGCCGGAGCAGATGGCGCCGGTGCCCGAGAGCGGGCCCGGAGCGATCACGAGCTTGTTTTCAGGTGCGTAGCAGTCGGTTTCGGGCGGAACTTCGTCCCAGAAGACCTTGTAGCCGAAGGCGGTGCCGCCGACACTCGGGAGAGGCACGCAGAAAGGACACCCGCCGCGAGCCCCGCTGAAATGCAGGGGGTCGGGTGTTTTGAGAAAACCGTTTATAGTCAGTGCATGACCGCGTGAATTCCGCGCACAAGCTCGCGCAACCACGCCTTTTCCAGGGTTCGCCCATCGTTCGTGTCCATTGTTTTTCGTCCGCCCATCATGCTGGCTTCATCCATCGTCCGTCATTGTCCCGTCAGGGACTACTCCTGCTGCGTCCTCGACAGCGCCTTTTGCTTCAGGGACTCCTCTCTTCCCGCGCCCGTCGTCATGCCGAGCCGCCGCGACTTCTTCAATCCCGCCGAGGCCTACGTCATGACGCTCGGCGACGGTCAGTCGAAGAAGCGCGTCATCCAGCTTCTCAACCAGATCTCGCGCTTCTTCGGCGCCGCCGACCTTCACACCATGGAGTGGCACATGCTCACGTACGACCATGTGCTTGCCTTGCGCGAGACGCGCGTGCGCTCGGGCCTCTCGCCCGCCACCATCAACCTGCAGCTCTCGGTCATCAAGATGACCTGCAAGCAGTGCTGGCTCAAGAACCTCATGCCGCTGCAGACCTATGCGGCCATCAAGGAGGTGAAGTCCGTGCGCGGCGGCCGCGTATCGAAGGGCCGCGCCCTCAAGCCCGCCGAGTCGGGACGTCTTCTCAAGACCACCGAGGCCGACGGCGACATCCGCTCGAAGCGCGACGCCGCCATCATCGCGCTCGCGCTCGGCTGCGGGCTTCGCCGATCCGAAATCGCCTCTCTCCTTCTCGAGCAGGTCGACCACGTGCGCCACACGATCACGGTCCGCGGCAAGGGCAACAAGGAGCGCCGTGTTGCGGTGGCCGACGCCGTATGGGAGCGCCTCGCCGTCTGGCTCGAGGCCAGGGCGGGCGATCCCTGTCCCAACGTCTTCCTGGCGGTGCGCCGCTACGGCAGGATCTCGACGGGCCACTCCATCACCTCCTCCGCCGTCTACCAGATCCTCAAGGCCCGCTCCAGCCAGTCGGGCGTCGAGGACTTCTCGCCTCACGACCTCAGACGAACCTTCGCGACGAGGCTTCTCGGCGCAGGCACCGACATCAACCTCGTGCGAAAGGCCATGGGCCACGCCTCCGTCCTCACCACCCAGCGCTACGACAAGCGCGAGGACGAGGAGGTCGAGGAGGCGACGAGAAAAATCCTCATTTAACTCAAACAAAACGGTCCTGCCCAAGTTCGGGAGGACCGTTTCGAAAACTGCGAAAGGCGCCGGAGCACGTCAGAACATCTTCTGCAGCGTTTCGTTCTCGCGCCTGTGTTCGGCTTCGGCCTCGGCCTTTTCCTGCAGGATGCGCTCGAGCTCCTTCTCGAAGGTGGCCTTGGAGATGAAGAGGAAGCTCACGGGAGAGCCGTGGCGTTCGTGGCCCGTCTCGACGACGGTCATGCCCGCGTCCTGCCAGTAGTGGTTGATGGAGCCGCGGTTTTCGTAGCTCGACACGGGGCCGAGGGCCGAAAGCTTCGTGCGCATGGCGTCGACGCCGTTGCCGTCCGCGCCGTAGCGGACCATGAAGCCGAGTCCGCCCTTGAACTGCTCGACGGAAAGTGCGGGATGCCCTGGCAGAATGAAGCACGGCTCGCCGCGGCCCTCGCCCGTCTTCACGAGCGAACCGTCGCGCTCGATCCTGCAGCCTGCGGCCTCGGCCTCGGCCTGAGCGACGAAAAAGTCGGTTTCACCCGGCGTCAGGATGCCAAAGAGCCGTCCGGCATGGGTGCGGGCGATCTCACGGGCGCGTGCGATGCGCTCCTCGCGCTCGCGGGCCTCCTTCTCGGCGGCCTTGAGGTTCGAGGCCGCAAGTTGGGCGGCGGCCAGCTCGGCCTGCTTCGCGGCCTCGGCCTTCGCCTGCTCCTCCTCGATGCGCCGCTTGACGGCGTCATAGTAGGAGACGGGCTGGATCTCGATCTCGTAGTTGCGCAGGATGCCCATCTCCTTGAGGACGATGGTTCGGTCGTCTGCGTTGAAGACCCAGTAGAGGGCGTTCTGCCTGCGGCCCTTCGTCGTGAGAGGCTCGCCCCAGCGGCGCTTGAGCGCATTGATGAGCGCCTTGCGGTCGCCGCCCGAGCCTCCGTCGATCTCGATCACGTCGCGACCGTCCTCCCTGTTCTGGAAGAAGACCGTGACGGGGAAGCAGTTGGCGATGCCGCGCTCGTCGGGCAGAAGCCTGTAGAACCACCCGAAGGTGTGCTTCATGATGTCCTCGGGGTCCGCCTTCATGCGGTTGTTGACGCGGTAGTGACAGCCCAGATCGTTGAGACGCAGGAGAAGTTCCGTGTGCGTCGTCTTTTCGGGCGTGTAGATGCGGTTGACCTGGTCGAGGCTGCGCATGACGGCATCGGTGCCGTTCGAGCCTGCACAGACCGAAGTGGAAATCGCGGCAATCGTGCCGGCCGCGAGGACGGGTAAGACGGATGCGCTTTTCATGAGCGGGTTGTTCTCAGGAATGTTTTCCGATTGAAGGCATTCTGAAAATTATAGGAAAAGCGACTGTCCGACTCATGTCCGGATGTAACAGCCTGTGCCCATGAAGAGCGCCGTCTCAAGGTTCGTCCCTCTCCTGCAGGTGTTCTTCGGCCTCCTGGACTTCGACGGGCGCATCGGCGGCAGGCTCCTGCACCGCCTCCGGGTCGATCCTCTTCCCGTCCCTCGCGTAGATTTCGACGGGTCCCTTCTCAACACCCCTCACGTAGGAGCGGATCTCGCGGGTGCCGTCGGGCCTCACGGTCGTCACGCGCCCTTCAAAGGAGTCGTTCATGTAGTTCCCGAACACGGCGGGCTCGCCCGTCTCCTCGAAAAAGAGCGCAAACGGGCCCTGGCGCACGCCCGCAAGATAAGTCGTCTCCTCGACAAGCACGCCCTTTTCATTGAAGCGGCGGGTTCTTCCCTCGAGCTTCCCCGACCTGTATTCGGCCTCAAGACGCTTCGTGCCGTCGGGCGCGAACTCCCTCACCATCCCGTCGAGCACGCCGCCCGCATGGGTTTCGCTTCTGAGCAAGGTGCCGTCCTCGCCATAAAGCCTGCGTTCGCCGTCAAGGCGCCCGTCCTTGTAGAAGGCTTCCTCGAGAACGCGTCCCGTCCTGCGGGAGGTCCTGACGGCGGGGCCCTCGAGCCTGCCTGCGACCCATTCGGCCGTGGCCACGGGTTCGCCGTCGTCGAACGTGACGGACCTTCCCTCCCTGAGGCCGTCGATCACGGGCGTGATCGTGATGAGCCCGCCGCCCTTGAGGACGTCCGTTTCGGTGATGCGGCCGCTGAAGACCGTTCCCTTCTGCCAGTAGAGGCCGTCCTTTACCACGAGCCTCTGGACGGGTTCTGACGGCAGATGCAGATAGAGCTGGTAGCGGAAGGGCCAGGCGGCGGCGAGAACGGCGCAGGCGCCGAGAAGCGTCAGCGTGAGGCGGCTCTTGATCATGGGCGGGCTCGAAACTTGCGTACGGAAACTTAAAAGAATGCCACAAGTCGAAGCGCCCCGCACGAAATCGGGCAGTCCCGTCCGCGGCATTCACCGTCTGAGTGCATTGAAGCTCCCCTGTCTGAAGACAGAGGATTCACTTTGACCATCAGACAGCTCTTTCAGGGGGCAAAGCCGCCTGAACGTCACCGTCCGTACAAAGTGTGTGCGGCCGACCTCTTAATTAGATGGTCAGCTCCCAAGGGGCATCGAACACCGGAGACCATCCATGCAGAACTTGA
>ERZ791931.458-NODE-458-length-45893-cov-13.140887_pt1 | contig 45893 bp, 35 predicted proteins | sample MGYA00510127_ERZ791931 | MGnify/ENA primary metagenome ERZ791931 (study PRJEB30046, sample SAMN00792067) | human gut metagenome | study: EMG produced TPA metagenomics assembly of the A metagenome-wide association study of gut microbiota in type 2... | reverse complement strand
CGGCATGGGCGGCTCCGGCCAGCTCAAGAAGTGCGTGACCGAGGCCGTCAACGAGTACTTCGCGCCGATCCGCGAGCGTCGTCAGCGCTACGAAAACGACCTGGACTATGTGAAGGACGTGCTGCACGAGGGCAACCGTCGCGCCAACGAGATTGCCGAGCAGACCCTGGCCGAGGTTCAGGACGCCATGGGCATGGTGTACTAGATCGATCTGCTGGCTAGAACTTTCGATTGCTATAGGGCGGGCGCTAGTGCGTCCGCCTTTTTTGGTGCCCGACCGGTTCGGCTCTGCCCATTGCACTCCCCCGAAAAACAGGAACAGGCCCGCTGGCAGTTAGTTGCCAGCGGGCCTGTTCCCGAAGTACACCGTTGAATCGCACAGAGGGGAGGAATGCGAATCAAACTCAACAGGGCAGGCTTTTTCATCGCCTATTGCCTGCTCCGTTGCTGAATACAATATAGTTCACCGTGGTTTACTTTGTAGCGTCAATATGTTCCCCCATAGCTTCTCCATAAGTTAGCTCAGGTAAACTAGAACCACCACAAAGGGGACAGGCACCTTTGTGGTGGTTTTAACCACGGCAGAGCCGCTAGAGCCCTGCAGGCCAGCGACAGGCGGCCAAGTCGACGTGCATGTCGTCCTTAAACGCCACACCCTCCCCTAGCAAAAGCTCACGTTGAGCATCGGGACCGCCAAAAGCAAAACCATCGCATATGCGGCCATCGGCAAACACCACGCGGTGACAGGGAATCTCGCCGGGGCGCGGATTGCCATGCAGGGCATACCCCACGTACCGCGCACTTCGTGGACGTCCAGCAAGCAGCGCCACCTGACCATACGTGGCGACCATCCCCTCGGGAATCTGCTCGACCACCTCGTACACCCGCTCAAAAAAGCCCTCAGACGCCATTGCTCGCTCCCTTCCACCCGGAATAGCATAAACCACCACAAAGGTGCCTGTCCCCTTTGTGGTGGTTTTGGCAGGTGGGCTAGTTAACGGGCTGGAAGAAGGCTACGGCTACGGCGCCGGGGCCTACATGGGTGCCGATGGTGGCGCCGATGGTGTGAACGGGCAGTTCGCCCTCGGTGTGGCCAGCCCACAGTGCCGCGCTGTCCTCGATATACTTCTTGAGCACCGCATCCGAAAGGCCCGTATAGCCGAGCGCCAGCGGCATGGAAAAGTCGATGCCGCCCGCCTTTTCGACCTTCTGGTTGAGCAGGTTACGTCCGTTCTTGGAACCGCGCGCCTTGCCCAGCTGCACGATCAGACCGTCCTCGGCAGCCACCACGGGCTTTACGTTGAGCAGCGTACCCACGGCACCGGCCGCAGCAGACAGGCGACCGCCGCGCACCAGGTACTCCAACGTCTCGAGCAGGCCGATGACGACCACGCGGTCGCGCACGGCCTCGACAGCCGCCGCAACCTGAGCCGCGCCCTGGCCCTCGTCCACCAGGCGCAGCGCATACTCGACCAGCACGCGCTCGCCCAAGGTCACGTTATTGCTGTCCACGACGAACATGTCGCCGCCCGGCGCCTCGGCAAGTGCCGTACGAGCACTCTGGTTGGTGCCCGAGAGCTTGGCTCCCACGGTAATAATCACGGCCTCATCGCCGGCCTCACGCGCTTCGGCAATCGCCTGCGAAAAGGCGTACGGGTTGACCTGACCGGTCTTGGGCAGCTCATCGCGCTCCACAAGCATCTCGTAAAAGCGCTGGTGATCGATGTCGACGCCATCCATATACACATCGGTGCCAAAGGTGACGGACAGCGGCAGAACACGCAGAGCGGGGTGCTCCGCCGGCGACATATCGCTTGCGGAATCGGTAATAATGCGGACGGACATAACGAATCCTTTCTTGCGCAGGTCTCGCGCAGGGAATTTTGACAGCAATGTCCCGGCACGGCGTACGCGCTCAAACGGGACGATGCAGTTCTTGGCTGAAAGCTAGCGCCAGCGCGGCTCTAGATCTCGCGCAGGGTGTTGAGGATCGTGCGCAGCGATGCATACATCTGCTCGCGCTGCTCCACGCCCATGGCCTTGCCGGTGGTATCGAGCACCTCGCGAATGATGCGATCGGCCTCGCTCATGCTCTCGCCGCCCAGGGCAGTCAGGCGCACCGGAGCACGATACTTGACGGCCGCATCACCCGAGTCGTCAACCTCGACGTAGCCGCCCTCCTCCAGATGTGCCAGTGTGCGCGAAACGGCGGCACGGGTAACGCCGGCCATGCGGGCGAGGTCGGCGCCAGTCAGGCCGTCCTTGCTGCGCTCAAGATAGTACAGGCACATAACGTCGGAGCCCTTGAGGCCCAGCCTTGCGCCTTCGGACGTCTTGATACGCTGAATCTCCTTGTAGAGGCCGCTGATCAGTCCGACAAAGTCCTCAAAACGTGTCTCGTCGTTCTGCTGCATGGTGACGACCGCCTTTCGCTTACATGATGCTAACGGGTAAACATCTTAGCCGCACAAGGCAACACCCGTACCCAAATATCCCATTTGTTAACCCATCAACATAAAAACCACCACAAAGGGGACAGGCACCTTTGTGGTGGTTTGGGGCATCGAGTTTGATCCGCAGACTTCGCTACAGCCCCACGCAAGGATTGTCGCGGGTCACAAGCGTTTTAACGACAACCGTCGCTCCCAGATAGCGCTCGAGCAGCTCGGCTAAGCGATCGATCGCGGCCTGGCAATCCCCCATCCGCTCGGGCTCCACGCACTCAATCGCCAGGAACGCATCGGCCGAATTATCGGACAGCGCCGTGCGAACGCCGTCGCGCCAGTTCCAGCAGCGGCATACGGCGCCCGCATCATCGATGTAGGCGAGCTCGCCGGGCAGCGTCGGGTCATCTGTCTCCTCGCCAAGCGGCAGAAATGAATCGCCACCGTCGGTCACCTTCAGGCAAAGGTCTCCCTCAATCGCGTGCAAATCCTCGCCGCCTACGGGCAGCGCGTAGGACAGCGACACCGTGTTGTAGATGTCCACCGCGGGCGTAATGTGGCCCACCGGCTTTCCTTTGAGCACGCGCTTGAGCAGGTTCTCAATTGAGCAACGCGCGCCCTTCTTGGTCTTGAATAGGCGATATGCCTCGCGCCATGCCTTAACCGGCGCATTCTCGCTGATGGTATCACTCGTCAGGTGACGCTCCGCATCGATATTGGCGCGGTCGAGCAACGCGGCAATCGCATCAACGTCCTCTTGAGGAATCTGAGCCGCGGGCTTCATGCCCTTTACGACCACAACACCGACAGCCGCCTGCGGAAATAGCTCCCAAAACGAATCCTCGGCAACGAAACTCTTCATGTGCTCTCCCTTCATAGCATGCGCCCGAGCCCGGGTGCCTAAACAAAAAGCGCTCTTACGACGGCCACCTTCAAAGTCCTACGGTGCCGCCACAAGAGCGCTTACGCTGCCCCCATCCGGAGAAGGGGGCGATATGTCAGGCGTATTGTAACCCGAGTCATTCGCCCAAGCAAAACCGCCACAAAGGTGCCTGTCCCCTTTGTGGCGGATATGGACTCGCGGCGACGCTAGTGTCGGAGTCCCAGCAGGCCGCGGCCGCGATGACGGGCGTCGGCGTGCACCTGAGCGTGCGGACCGGCGGCCTTCACGGACTCGGGCAGGTGCGAGTACTTCTTCTCGAAGTTCTCCTCGAACATCACGGCCAAGTTGTGCGCCGCCTCGTCGTAGCGCGCGGTGCTCTGCCAGTACTGGCGCGGCACCAGGATGCCGTCGGGCACGCCGTGGCACGTGGTGGGAATGTCAACGTTAAAGATATCGTCATGCACGAATTCGCTGTCCTCGATGGTACCGTCGAGGGCGCGGGCCACCAGGGCGCGCGTGTAGGCAAGCTCGATGCGATGGCCCACGCCGTAGCCGCCGCCAATCCAGCCGGTGTTGACCAGGTACACACGCGTGCGGCCGTCGGCGATGCGCTCACCGAGCATCTTGGCATAGACCATGGGGTCGAGCGGCATAAACGGCTCGCCAAACAGCGAAGAGAACGTGGGCGTGGGCTCGGTGACGCCGACCTCGGTGCCGGGGATCTTGGCCGTAAAGCCCGTCACAAAGTGATACATGGCGGCGTCGGCCGTCAGGCGCGAGATGGGCGGCAGCACGCCAAAGGCGTCGCAGGTCAAAAACAGCACGACGCTCGGAGTGGTGCCCATGCCCTTGGTCCACGCGTTGGGAATGTGCTCCACAGGGTAGGCCACGCGCGTGTTGTGCGTGACCGAGACGTCATCGTAGTTGGGCTTGCGGCTCTCGTCGAGCACCACGTTTTCGCAGATCGCGCCAAAGCGGACGGCGTTGAAGATCTCAGGCTCGTGGAACGCGTCCAGGCCCTCGCATTTGGCGTAGCAGCCACCCTCGATGTTGAAGATGCCCATGTCGGACCAACCGTGCTCGTCGTCGCCGATCAGCAGCCGCGTGGGGTTGGCCGAAAGCGTGGTCTTGCCGGTGCCCGACAGGCCAAAGAACACCGCGGTCTCGTGCGTGACGGGATCCATACTGGCCGAGCAGTGCATGGGCAGCACGTCGTCCTCGACGGGCAGCAGGTAATTCATGACGCTGAAGATGGACTTTTTGATCTCGCCGGAGTAGCCGGTACCCGCGACCAAAATCACGCGCTCCTGGAAGTTGATGACCACGGCGGCGCTGGAGTTGAGGCCCTTGATGGCGGGATCGCACTGGTAGCCCGGCGCGGCGAGCACACAGAAGTCCGGCTCGCCGGTGCGCGCGATTTCGCGGGCAAGCGGGCGGGCGAGCATCTGCTTAATGAAGAGTGCCTGGCTGGCGCGCTCGCAGGCGACGAGCAGTCGGCGCGTGTGGTTGCGGTCGGCGCCGGCCATGCCGCGGGTGACGAACACGTCGCGCTCGTTGAGGTAGTCGACGATGCCGGCCTTGATGGTCTCGTAGCTCTCGATCGAAAGCGGTCGGTTGACGGCGCCCCAGGCGATCTTGTCGTGCACGTCGGGCGTGTCAACGATAAAGCGGTCATTGGGGGAACGACCAGTGCGCTCCCCCGTCTCGATCACCAGCGCGCCGTTGGATGCCATGCGGCCTTCTTCGCGGCGGATAGCGTGCTCGACGAGCTCCGCGGCGGGTAGATCGACCAGCAGACGGGGCTGATTCTCGGCGGGATCTTCGACCAGCGTAATACCAAAGTTGGACAAAACATCTGCAGGGGTAACACCAGGCATGGGGCCTCCTTTAAAAACGCGACACGAGGACACGACGCGCACTTTACTCACGTAAAGCCCGTTGTACCCGATATGCAAAAACGTTTTTGCGGCAAGGGCGGCAAGCCCGCCCAACGGTCAAAAATCGCAGGCAAGCGGCCTAGTCATTGGGGACGTTTTTAAACGACTAATCGTTGGGGACACTCTTGAACAGGCAACAACCAAGGAGCGTCCCCGGATGCCGGCACTCGGGGACGTTCCTAAAGTGCCGGCACATAAGGAACGTCCCCGAGTGCCGGCTACTGAATGGCGCCGCCGAAATTATCGAACAACCTGTTCAAAAACACGAACGAACACCGTCGCGTCTATACTAGAGCGCAGCAATAGAAAGGACTCCGCTTTGAGCATCACGCCCATCGATAGCATTCGCCGCGCCATCGCCCGCCGCAATGGCGTCGCCGACCCCACCGTATCGGACGGGGCGCACGGGCAGGGCGGACGCATCGAGAACGGCCTGTTCCCCGCCTCCCACACGGCCGAAGAGCTCGCGCGCATCCAGGAGCTGAGCCAGCGCAACGCCGGCGGCCCCGACAGCAGCCAGGCCACGCGCCGTCGCCGGCGCGAACGCGATCGGGAGCCCGGCCCCGTCCGCCGCATGGTCAACGCTTGGTGGAACCGTCTGCTCGGTGCCGTCTACGGCGGCGGCTTCTCCATGCAGGAAGCGGAATACGAGGAGCACGCCACCAGTCGCGACTATCTTTGGAACACCCTCGGCACCGCCGTGTGGGGCTTGGCATTTCCGCTGCTCACCATCGTGTCTACGCAGCTCGTGGGCGCCGAAGAAGCAGGCAAATTCTCCATCGCCTTTGTCACCGGCACGCTCATCATGATCGCGTGCAACTACGGCGTGCGCAATTTCCAGGTCTCGGACATCGACGAAAAGACGTCCTTTGCCTCCTACCAGCTCAACCGCTGGCTTTGTGGAGCGCTCGCGCTGGCATGCGGCCTGGTATACAGCAGCGCCCGCGGCTACGATGCGCAGATGGCCACGATCGGCCTGGGCGTCTACCTCTATAAGGTGATCGACGGCATCGCCGACGTGTACGAGGGCCGCCTGCAGCAGGCCGACAAGCTCTATTTGGCAGGCATGAGCCAAACGCTGCGTTCCGCCGGCGTCATCGCGGTCTTTAGCGTGGCACTGTTCCTCACGCGCAGCATGCCCATCGCGGCCATGGCCATGGGCATCGCCGCGATTGCCTCGCTCGTACTGGTCACCGCCCCGCTCGCCCTGCTCGAAACCGAAAAATCACGCCGCATGAGTCTGCGCGAGGCTGGCCACCTGTTTGTCCAGTGCGCCCCGCTCTTTGGTGCGCTGTTCCTGTTCAACCTTATCGAGAGCATGCCCAAGTTTGTGATGGAGGGCACGCTGGCATACAAATATCAGCTGTACTTTAATGCACTGTTTTTTCCGGCGCAGGCCATTTTGTTGAGCATTGGATTTATCTATAAACCGCAGCTCCTGCGCTTGTCGAGCATTTGGGCTAATCCTCGCAAGCGTCGTCGCTTTGACCTGATTATTGTTGCCGTTATGGCGCTGATCGTGGTCATCACCGGCGTGTGCGCCGCATTTATGGCAGGTCCCGGTATTCCCCTCATGAGCTTTATGTACGGCCTCAGCTTTGAACGCTACCGTACGCTGGCGCTGCTGATGGTCGTCGCCGGCGGCGTAACCGCGGCCATCGATTTTATCTACGCCATTATCACGGTGCTGCGCCACGCTGGAGACGTCACCAAGATCTACCTGATCTGCTTCGCCGTAAGCGTGGTGCTGCCGGTGATCCTGATTAAGCTACTGGGTCTGATGGGCGCTGTGGTGAGCTACCTAGCCATCATGGCCCTACTCCTGGTGCTGTTGATTGTCGAATACGCCCACATTCGCCAGCGCATAGAACGCGACCGCAACCCGTACGGCGCCTAATTCGAATCAATTTGAAGAAAAGAAACGTCGATGTTTTGGCACCGACAGCGAGCAGTCTCAAAGTGCCCCAGGTTGGCGCGAAAGAGGAGCGACGCGTACTTCCGTACGCGAACGACGGTTTGAGCGACAAGATGGGGTGCTTCGGGGCTGCGCAGCATCAACGTGGCCGCCGTTCGGTAGAACGGCGGAACAAAGTTATTCCCCGGGGCGAATATTCGCGTAGAACTCCGCCCCATCATCGAGCCGCAGGATGCCCACGCGACCGAACTCGGAGCCGGTGGCGGCAGCGCAGTCGATGTCGATGCGATCGGGCACACCGGCGGCATCCTCGCCGCCCAGGCGCACGATCTGCCCGCGGCCCGACTCCTCATCGAGCCCCGCAAGACCACCGACCTCGCAATAACGCCCGAGCGACACCGTTGGCGTGTGACCGCTCACCACGACCGGACCCTTGCCCCCGGCAGAAAGCAGCCCGGTCGGCGCATCCCAATAGCCGTGACGAATCCACAGCAGGTCATCGGCCGACTGCACCGCGAGCATCTGCTGCAGCAGCTCGCGATCGGCACCCACCGCTCCAACGCCATCGGCACAATCGACGCCATGCTCAAGCAAAAACGCGCGCGCCGCCTTCATCTCGATTCCAGCATGTACCAGCAGATACGGGCGCTCCTCGGTCTCGGCCACCGCGTAGAGCGGCAGCGCGGCCATCCATCGCACGAGCTCCTCGTATGCGTCAAATTCCATGTCGTTGAGCTGCTCGCGCGTCGTCCAGCCACCGTTGATATCCCAGGTCTCGGCATCGAGCGGATCCTGGCCAATGATGGCATCGAGCATGATCTGCTCGTGATTGCCCTTGAGCACGAGGGCGTTGGGCAGCGAGCGCACGAGCTTAATAACGCCGACCGGATCGGGCCCGCGATCGATCATGTCGCCCAGCACGTACAGCGTGTCGTCGGACGCCAGCGAAATCTTAGACAGGGCCTCGTCAAGCGCACGCACGTGCCCGTGAGCATCAGATGTCACATAGATCGCCATGGTACGCCTCTCCTTGCATTGCGGCCAAAGCCCGGCGCCGCAACTAAAACTTCAAGTTGAACTTAAACGTTACCCATTGTACTCCGTTGCAATAAAGCTGGAAAGGGTTTCCGAGCAGAGGCAAAGACGGCAGCCGTCTATGACGATATCGCGCACGCCCGCAATCCAACCCCATAAACCCACCATCTTTGGGTACAAATAACCGCAGACAACTAACCGTGCCACGCCAACCACCCAGGAGCGGACACCATCCATGAACCAGATCCTTCTTTTTATCGGCCTCGTCATCATTTTGTGCCTGACCATCAAACCCATCGGCAAAAAGCTCCCCTTCCCCACCCTGCTTATCTTTATCGCGCTCGGCATGCTGTTGGGCGTCAACGGCCCGGCGCATATCGACTTTAGCGACTACGCACTCACCGAAACCGTCTGCAGCACGGCGCTATTGTTCATCATGTTCTACGGCGGCTTTAACACCAACATAGACCGCGCCAAGCCCGTCGCCGCGCCGGCGGTGCTGCTGAGCACGCTCGGCGTCGTCATCACCGCAGGCATCACCGGCGTGTTCGCCCACTTTGTGCTGGGCTTCGACTGGATCGGCGGCCTGCTGCTGGGCTCGGTCGTGGCGTCGACCGACGCGGCGAGCGTCTTTAGCGTGCTGCGCGAGCACAACCTGTCGCTAAAGGGCGGCACCGACTCGCTGCTCGAGGTCGAATCGGGCTCCAACGACCCCGTCGCCTACATGCTCACCGCGGTACTCGCCACCCTCGCGGCGGGTGGCAACATCGACATTCCCGTGCTGCTGGCCAAGCAGATCATCCTGGGCGTGGGGCTGGGCCTTGCCATCGGCTGGATATCCAGCCGCCTGATTGAGCGCGCACACGCAACGGCCGAGGGCGCGCAGACTATCTTTTTGTTCGCCGTGGCGATCGTCGCCTACGCACTGCCGAGCTACCTGGGCGGCAACGGCTTTTTGGCCGTATACCTGGCAGGCATTGTGCTGGGCGCGAGCGACATCACCGGCAAGGTCGAGATGGCGCACTTCTTTGACACCCTTACCGAGATGGCCGAGATGACGATCTTCTTCTTGCTCGGCCTGCTCGTCACGCCCGCGCGCCTGCCGCAAATGCTGCTACCCGGCCTTGCGCTCATGGCGTTTATGCTCTTTGCGAGCCGCCCCATCGCCGTCGGTCTGCTGCTGGCGCCCTTTAAGACGAGCCCTCGCCAGGTTGCGCTCGTAAGCTGGGCGGGCTTGCGCGGCGCGGCTTCGGTCGTCTTTAGCCTCTTTGCTGTGGTGGCCGGCGTTCCCGGCGGACACGACCTATTTGACCTGGTGTTTGTGATTGCCGTATCGAGCATTGTGGTGCAGGGTTCGCTACTGCCGGCGGTGGCGAAGAAACTCGATATGATCGATGCGGCCGGCGACGTGCGCCGCACCTTTAACGACTACCGCGACGAGGACGGCATGTCGTTTGTAAAGCTCAAGGTGGGCGCTGGCCATCCGTTTGCCGGGCGCTCGCTCGCCGATATTGGCAGCGCGACGGACATGCTCGTGGTCTTGGTGCTGCGCGACGGGGCGCACCCGGTACTGCCCAACGGCGATACCGTCATCGAGGAAGGCGACCTTCTGGTGATGGCAGCCCCAACGTTCGAAGAGCGTGCCGAGGTTACGCTGCGCGAGGTCACCGTGACGCTCCACGGTCGCCTGGCCGGTCAGCGCCTGCGCGACGTGCCGCAGGGCAAGCACCCGTTTATCGTGGTGATGCTCAAGCGCGAAGGCCAAACGATCATCCCCGATGGCAACACCCTAATATACGCCGGCGACGAAGCCGTCATCGCCACGCTGGCGTCATAGGGGCCAGAGGCACAGCTACCCCAGCCCCTCCTTGTATTCCTATACCCGCAGGTAGATTGACGAACATGTGTTTGCTTATTATAATTTCTACTTGAATAGACTCCTCGTCTCGTGGTATAAAAGGGTTGGTACCCTCGAATAGAGGGACCTCCAAGAGCCGGGGGCTTCCCCCCGGCATTTTTTTTGCGTAATTGGAGGTCACCTCATGACGGAACTGTCGATCTTTATCGACGAATCTGGTGACGCGGGTCCCGTATCTCGCTACTACATCGTTACCCTTGTTTTTCATGAGCAGGCAATAGAGCTAAATGCAAATATCGCCGCATACGAGCGCAACGTTAAAGACTGCGAGCTCGATATTATGCCATTTCATTTTGGGCCTCTTCTCACTGGTCACGATGATTATCAATGGGTCAACATTCGCAACAGAAAGAAACAGCTCAGCCTATTCCGCCAGTTTGTAGACCGCTCCCCCATCACCTATCAGCCCTTCATCTACGATAAGAAACAGGGCCTTTACGAACCGCAAAAGCTCTCCGCAAAGATCGAGCGCGACGTAACAATATTTCTCAGAGATCACTTGGCGTATATACAGAGCTTTGACCACGTTAAGATCTACTACGACGGAGGCCAAAGCGTTGTAACGCGAGCACTTCATGGTGCTATCGAGAAGGCCATTTCCCAAAAGGCCACGGTATATCGCGACGCTTCGCCCAAGACATACCGACTCTCCCAGGTCGCCGACTATATTTGCGGAATTGAGCTCACGCTCCTTAAATTCCAGAATGGGACAGCGACCAAAACAGACACGGAATTCTTCGGCTCGATTGCCCCATTCAAAAAGAACTTCGTCAAGAAGCTGAGGAAAAAGAGAATCGAGTGAGCCAGCCGTTCTTATCGCAACCATGGTATAAATGGATTGCGTTCCTTTATGGAGGGCAGTCAAGGGCCGGGGGATCCCCCCGGCATTTTTTATGCGTAACGTTGCCGCAATTCCTACCTAGCCTCTAGGGGAGGTACAGGTAGCTAAAAGACCCCCGTCCCAAATTAGCTACATTGCGGGCAATTTGCGTCTCGCAAAACTAAGTGAGTAGACTTTTGCCGAATCGCCGACCACGTCACCAAAGCACAACTCTGTGACCTGCGGGTTTGTTGAAGCGAATTTGTCGTGTGCTCAGGATTTGCAATAAAGCCTACTCACTTAGCCAGCGTGCAGTCAAAATAGAACTGTCGCGAACTCATTAGACTCCATTGCGACGGCTTATCGTGCATTTTGAGCAGCTGTGGGTGCAGACGCCCGTCCCAAATTAGCTACCCTTGTCACATTCCTAGTCATCGTCAACGGCAAAATCGCGGAGGTCGAGGCCTTCGCGTTCGGCTCGGGCTAGGAGCTCTTGGGGCGACTCGTCCTCGATATCCATTACGTCGAGCATAGCGACTGGAAAGCCCACGCCGGCTGCACTCCCCGCACGGTCGAGTAAACTCTCGCGCAGCTGGTCAACATCAACATCGATCTTCATGGTGAAACCCCCTACCGGATCAGGCCCCTACTCAGCAGCGCCGAGCACATTCACGGCTGCAACGAAAGCCGCAACCTGTTTGTCGTCCATCTGCGTGGCCAAGCGCCCCGCGGGCTCGTCATAGGCAAACTGAACCTTATCGATAAAGCAATCCCAAGCGCGCTCATCCACACGCACAGCGGCCTCGCAATACTGGCTGAGCTTTTTGAGTCCATACCAAAACGCATTCACATGGCGCGCAGGATCCTCGTCCAGCACTCCATCATAGCGCCGTCCGTTAAACTCGCGCATGCGCGCCACGGCAACTTCGAGAGAGTCGCCGCCGTCGGCCGAAGCCTCGTCCACAAGCTCGGGAATCGCAACCTCGCGCCGAACATTATGCCTGGTAACACCATCGTACTCACCCACCAACACGTCTTCGTCAAACCGATCATCGTAGTCGAAATAACTACTGCCGCGGCAAATCCCGTGCAGCGAACCAGCGCCAAAGGCACGGAACAACCCACCGTCGGCAACAACGCGCCTATAGGTCTCAAACGACTTCTTAACCTGAGCGAGCAACTCGGCAAGCTCCCCGGCATCGCACCCCGTCTCGCACGTAATGCAAACAAGCCCCGGCAACGATACCGGCTCCACCGTGCTCCCTGCAACGCGGGCAGCGCGTTCGGCCCGGTACGCTTGGGCTGCCAAGCGCGCTCGCTGCGCAGCGCCGCGCACGTTAGTCAGCTCGCGCTTCAGTGCTACGTCGCCAGCCACATCGCTCGCAAACGCGTCAACACCCTGCGGGCCGGTCGCACTCAGCTCGGACTCAAACGTCGCCGTGATCATGCCGGCAAGGTCCGTTGCGTCGGCGGCACAACGCAGCTGCTCCAACTGCGTGCACAGCAGATCGGCATCCAAGGGTGCGGCATCCACAACGCGCACGTCACTCAGACGCGCCGCGCCCTGCAACACCAAAGCCCCCGCAGCATCGTATGCCGCACGAACCCTGTCCGCCGTATTGGCACACAGCTTTACCTCGATAAACGCAAGCGTCTGCTCCAAGCGGGCCAACAGCTCGGCCTTGTCCTCCATACGCAAAAAGGCAGCGTAGCGCCGCTCCATCCGCAACGGGCCCACAACGCCTACCTGCTTGCGAGCGCGCGCAAGAGAATCAAATTCAACGCGGCGTACATACCCGTCAACGGCCTTCACGGCAGACTCGCGCGCAGCACGCTCGGCGGCCTCGACGTCCCCGATCACGCCCAGCAGCTCGCGGGAGCGCGCCTTGCGCAATAACTCCCCGCGATCGTACTGCTCAAGCGCCGTCTGACGCTTTGCTACCGACTCAAAGCCAAAAAGCTCATCGAGCAGCTCACCAATAGAACGCTCTTCTATCATGGCAAGGCCTCCTCACGCGCTGCGCGTCAACATGCCCGCGGGCTCACGTGCGCATCAAACGTCTCGCGCACGCAAGCCCGCGCGCTCGCACCCCTACAGATCCAACGCCTTTTTCGCAGCATCGACCGGGTCGCCATCCATGTAGAACACCGGGCTCAACCCCGAAATAATCTCGGACGAAACGCTCTGCAGGCCCGCGATGGCGCTCAGCGGCAATATCACGCGCTTGGCGCCGGCGTTTTTGGCCACACGCATAATGTCCTCGAGCCCGCGGATCTCGTCCATAGAGCCCGACATGCGCAAGATTCCCGGAACCGCCAGCGCGGACATCACCGGGCGGTTGCACGCCGCGGAGCACAGGCCCACAAACTCGGCAAGCGAGACTTCTTCGGACAGACCCTTGCTCTGCAGGTCGTTATAGAACAGCAGGTAGTCCTTTGAGCCAATGTGCATGCCCGGCGCCACACGGTTCGCCAGGTTCACAAAGTTGTCAAACGCGGCCTCCAGCGTATCGCGCACCGGCTTGTTAAAGGCAACGCCCTCGTGCTTAAACTTGCACTCGCCGGCGACAGCCTTGTTCTCCAGCTTGTACACGGCAACCTCGCCGCCCTGCGACCTACCCACGCCAAACACGTGACCGGACAGCAGCGGCCCGTCGGGAATCAACGTATCCTCGGACTGCTCCGGCACGCGCACCACGTGCACGTCCTGCGGATTGTCGGCATCCATATAACCCAGGTTGACGTCGATAAACTCGACGCCCGCCATAATCTTGAGCTGCTCCTTTACGCGGCGACGGCCCTCGATGGCGTAGTCCAGCAGCCAACGAACGTCATCCTTGTCCATAGCCTCGTCAGGGAACAGCAGCTTGGCCAGGCCGCTAAAGGACTTGCGCACGGCGATCTCGTCACGTTTGTTAAAGTCGCTGTTAAAGCGGAAGTAGCGGTCGATATGATGCGTAAAGTCCTTGCGGCGCATCTCCTTGCAAAACTCCGACAGGCAGTCGGTGATTAAGCCGTAATGCCCGGTCAGCAGGCTCGAGCGCATCTTGGGAATCTCCCAGCCCGGCAGGTAATAGTGGATGCGGTCGAAGAAGGCCGAATCGTTGTTAAACTCCGGCGGGAACGGATCAAACAGGTGCGTGGTCTTAAGGACGTTTTGCACGGTGTCGTTGATGTTGCCCTCAAAGACCATGGAGGCATCGGCGTTAATCTGGTCGCGGCCGCGCGCGTAGCTGCCACTCGCCATATAGTCCTTCATGATCTGTACGGCGTTGGTGTCCTTAAAGCGCATGCCGGCGACCTCGTCGAACGTCACGCAATCCCAATGGCCCACCAAGCCCACGCGATCGGCGCGCATGGAGTTCATACGGCCGAACAGGTTGGCCGTGGTGGTCTGCCCGCCCGAGAGCAAAATGGCGTAGGGCGAAACCTCTTTGTAGATGTGGCTCTTGCCGGTGCCACGGGGACCAAGCTCGCACAGATTGTAGTTGCGCTCGATCAGCGGCACCATGCGCTCGATAAAGTGCAAGCGCTCCTTCTCCGAAAGCTCGCTGGGCTCATAGCCGGCAGAGCGCAGCAGCATGTTGAGCCACTCGTCGCGCGAGAAATACTGACGCTCCTCGATCATGGCGTCCAGGTCCAGGTTGGGCATCTGGATGGGCGTGAGCGACGCCACGCTAAACGGAGAGTCCTCGGGCCCGCGCTTTTTGCGCTTGGCCTTGGAGCGGCGCGGCGCATCGTCGCCAAAGACTTCCATGCCAAACTCGTCTTCCTCTTCCATGGGACGACGATACTCGATGCTCATAATGCACCAAATACCACCCTGGAGAATCTTGGAATAGTCGCGCACGTACTCGGCCGGCATCACAAACGGCTCAATGGTCAGGTTGGCAAACGACGCCACGTAGATGTCTTTGTACTCGTCGAGCTTGGCCGTCACCTTATCGATGATGGTAAAGCGACCCAGCTCGCGGATCTTGGACTTAATGCGCTCGGACTCGTCGGGACGCACGTAGTTATCGGTGAGGATCTTGCGGATGCGCCCCAAGCCCTCCGCCACGGCTTCTTCGTCGTCGGTTGAGCAGTACATGCCCAGCAGGTACTCCAGCACAAAGGTAGGCACGTTGGCGCCACGCTTCATAAGGGCCGTCAGGTCCTTGCGCACGATTTTGCCGCCAAAGTGCTCGAGCAGCTTACCGTCCAGTACATCCATGTCGTAACCGTCGTCCTCGAGAGCCTCGGCCGCGGCCTGGGCATAGCCATCGGTCGAGGACTCGTCCTCGACGGGCACCTCGGCCTCGGCGGGCGCAGCGGTCTCCGTCGGCTCCGGGACAGGCACGGCCTTCGGAGCAGACTCGGCAGTCTCAGCCTCCGGGGCGGGCACGGCCTCCTCTGCAGACACCGCAGCCTGCACCGGCACATTCACATCAATCGAGGGAACTTCCCACAGATCGTCGTCATTGCTATCAAACATAGGGCACACTCCTAAAAACCAAAGTCAGCAACAGGGGCAAACGAAACAGCGATGGTGTACGTCTCGCGCCAAACAATCTTGCCCGTCTCGCGCTCGCGGCAGACCAGATAGTACGGACCCTTTGCCGAGAATCCATCCGCTGCACGCAGCGCAAACTTGGCATGCACCACGCGCTCCTGCGAGTTAGCAGAAGTCTTGTTGGCATGCGCCTTGACCGTATCGCTCACCTCGTTGCCACTTGCATCGGTAAACACCAGCTCGTACTCGCACGGCAAAACCTTGCCTTGGGCGGGTTCTTCCTGGATCAAGTTGACCGAGAAGAGCGAGTTGGTCACTCGGCGTCCCTCACTTAGTACGCGCAGCGTCGCCGCGCGCGTGTCGACAAAGTCCTTGGAACCCGAGCGCGCACGCCAAAAACCGATAACGGGCACGCAGAGCTCCTGCAGGCTCATGCCGCCGTGGACGTAGTTGTTAGTGCCGCCGGGACGCCTAAAGTGCACGTTCTCGCGCGGGGCAAACCCCTCAAAACCGGCACCCAAACGTCCCATGTCAACATTAACAAACACCTCGCATGCCTCTTCCGAAAGCTTGACCACGGCCTCGTTGGGCACCACCAGATGACGCTTGCCGTGCATGACGGGAGCGTCAAGGAAGGGAAGGTCTGGCTTGCCGAGCATCTGACACTCGTTGAGCTCCCGACGCGTGTAGATAAAGCCGTGATCCGCCGTTATAACAACACGCGCGCCCGGGGCGTCGGTGCACACGCGGCGCGCCAACGCCGCAAGTTCCTCCACGGTGTCCGCGCAGGCATCGAAAACGTCATCCTGCGTAGCTGCCTTCTCGCCCGTGGCATCGATCTTGTTGTGGTAGAGATAAACGAGCTTGGAGTCTTTGAGCAGCGCTTTGCGCTCGACTCCCGCCATGTTGAGGTATGCGCTCGAACGTAAAGCGCAGGCCGTGGGCTCAACGTGGGCAAGCACGGCCTCGCGCTGCGGAGTCGTCGCAGTGGGCATGCCGTCAGCCAGCACAAACGAGCCATCCGCTGCAAGCTCAAGCGCCTGATGCGGCAACAGTGCGGGCATGCCCGCCTCGGTAATGGAGGGAAAGACCGCCTGCATGCTAGAAACCTTGACGTTGCCGCCGCGCTCGCGCTCGAGAAGCGCCGCGACGTCACGGGCCACCTCATAGCGCAGCGCGTCGCTTACGATAACGACCGTCGTTTTGGCAGACCCCACAAAGGTGGGCAGCACATGCCAGTAGAATTCATCCTGCCGTGCAGGGCCATCGATGTAGCCGCAATCGGCCCACTCCCCTTGCGCAGCGGTCGCCCAGCAGGCATTGGCGTCGGCCAAGAACCAGTTACTGTAGAGATTCTCCGCCCAGTCCACCACGGCTCGGGCAGGCTCCTCGAGCACATCGCACTCGACAGAGCGCGCCCGCAAATACGCGGTGCACATATGGCGATAGGCAGCATCCATGGAATACCAATCGGACGTATAGGCATCCCACACCTGCTGGGGTTGCGCCAGATGGAACCCGCCCGCATGTGCCTGCCTAAATGCGCACATGTCGGCCACAGCGGCAAGCAAGCCAAAGTAGCTCTCGACACGGCGGTACCAGCTTAGGTCGCAACGGCGCGCCGCAAAGGTGCGCGCGTCCTCAACACGGTCCGCGCCCTGGGCAAACGAGCTGAACAACTGCGAGAGCACAGCCTCATTGACGCACGGGAACACATCAAGCGAGGCCAGCACATCGATCGGCAGAGCCTCAAACCGCACAAAGAGTCCGCGGGCATCCTCCACCAAACGACAGATCTCAAATAGGTCCTCGCTCGATGCCTGGGTATCGGCGGCCTGGTCCCACGTGCGCACCGCCTCAAGGCAATAGGGGCCGTAGGCGGGAGCCACATAGCTTTCGAGTCCCTTGAGCGCTCCCTCGGGAAGCGCGGTAGACGCCGCTGTAAGGAGCACATGGGATGAAAGCATAAGCAATGAGTCGCGCTCATACAGCGGCCCCTCAAACCCATAGCAACGCACAATGAAGGCAGAAAGGACATCGCGCACGCAGTACTTGTCCGCCAACTCGGCCAGTGCCTCGGGGCCCTCGTGCAGCAGCGTGGCCATACAGCCGCGCAGTACAAACGCGGGCCGCGCGTCGACAAACTCTTTACCGCCAAATATCACCGTAAGGATTCCAAGCTCGATATCGGATGCTCCCGAGGCATGCGGAATGCACGCGGCAAACTTAGCACAGCGGGTCTTGGCATCAAAGAAGGTCTTGTGCTCGCGCAGGCTCTCGCGCACGGCGTCGATATTCTCGATGCCCAGCTGATCGGCCAAAAGCGAAAGATAGTCAGCCTGGAACTGATCGGCATACAGCTCAACATCGGCAAGCCAATCGCCCTCAAGCCTGCCGCGCGGGCAACGGCGATACAGCAAGATATCGTTCGCAAGGTCATCGCGGTTGATGAGCTTCTTTACGGCAAACATGCGGCCCTCGCAGGCCTCAACAAACCGCACCGGGCGCTCAAAGTCACCGTGGGCGGGCATAACGTCGTCATCGGCCCCCGCGCCGTCGAAGCCCTCGGCGGCCAATCGCTCAAACTCAGGAGCAAACTCGCCGTCCGCATCGTGCCAAACCACCACACGGCGCGGCGTGCATGGGGACAACGGTTGCAAAAACCGCAATTTGAGTTGCTCTTCTACATCGATCTTGGGCATGGATATCCTTACCGTATCTGCAGTTACTTGATCTTTGCCAGCACATCCTGAAACTTGGCGTAGTTGACCTTGACGCCGTCATCCAGGTCGATCTTAATCATCTGGTCTGCCAAGTGATGCAGTTTCTCTTCGTAGGCAATGGTCTCTTTGAGCTGGTCGTTGAGCTTTTTGACGCGCTTATCCAAACGCACGCGCTCGCCGCGCTCGGCACTGGCAAGGGCGTCGTTGGCATAGCCTATCTGGGAACGATAGCGCTCCTGCTGCTCATGCACATAGTCGGTGCGGATGCGAGCCAACAGGTCAGGCTGGTAGCGATGCATGTAAACAAGGCACTTGAAGCCGTTCTTCTTGCCGCTGTCGAACAGCCAGTAGATGGGGCGCTTCTTGTAGGTCTGACAGTGGTCCTTAAAGAAGTCCTTCAAAAAGTAGGCGCGAATCACCTCGCGCGAGGTACCCTTGCCGCCGAGCGCCTCGGCAATAAAGGCCAGGTTCTGCTCGAGCGTCTCCTCGCCATATACGGTGCGCACAAAGTCGATAAAGTAATGCACGATGTCGTCGTCAAAGTACTCGTCGTCGGTGATGGGCAATACGTCGTCGCCATCGGGCATAAAGGTCACGTGATCGGGATCGGGCATCTTGGCCAGATAGTCGTTGACCGTGGCACCCTGGTCGGCCAAGACCAGACCGTCCACGTCCAGCGAATAGCGGCCAAACATGCAGCCCACGGCATAGCTAATGAGCGAGGTGATCTCATCACGCTTGGTGCGCACGTACTTGTTGCCCTTGTAGCTCTCGGGGATCTCGTCGGCGGCATCAAAGATGCGCGCCACCGATACGTACTTGTCCTCAACATCGATGGGCACCTCGCCCTCCATGTTGTAGATCTTGGCAAAGATTCGGTTGAGCTCTTCCTCGTTAGCGCGAAGCTGCTCAAATCGAGCATTGACCTCGGCCTTGCGAGCCTCGTATTTATCGGCCAAAAGCGTTGCCATTATGCCGCCCTTCGTTTCCATGGTCTTGTAATTAATCGGTCGCCGTAAAGGAATCAGGCTCGGCGTTAAGCCCTATGTGCCGCGCGGCGCCGACGAATTTCTCGTTCGAAAGCAGCTAATTCGTCTTAGTCGCGCGAAATGAAATCGCTCTCCTATCAAATGGAAGCTTGCAAATCGACTTCATGCCACACGCATTTGCCAAACATTCCCGATGCTGGGCTAAACTCAAAGGAGCATTCTCGCAATTCTCTCCCTTCCGAAATTACAAGGAGCAATCGAGAAGCCCCCAACAAATCGACAGCGGTCCCACAGCGACAAATCGCATGGTAATCTTTCGAACCGACGGTCTTCTCGGTAATCAAAAATGAAAGCGTCGCTAAACCAGATGGATCAAAATAAGGGATATAATGAGCGGAAACGTTGCACATGTGCGGCTCCCCGCACATTATTAAATCGAGCTGCAAAACCGCATCCGTTATCGCAAAGTCCTCTGACTTTTCCTGCTCAACGCACTTCAGCTCAATGCATATTTCTCTAGTCTCACCACGGAGAAAACGATCAACCGCCTGTGGGTCGTAATTTTGAGGTTCATAAATACAGCAATCAGACATGGTTATTACCTTTCGAAACTACAGCGTCCTTGCGGAAGCAGTTTATCTTTGGATAATTTGATCTATTGCACTTCCGGCAATAATACCCACGGCATCGGCAGTCCACTTCAGTGCCGTAGGCGTCTCATTCATAGCCTTGTCATGCTGACCGCGGCCAATCAAAGCAAGGCCCTTTTTCGTTATTTGTAAGCCAACACCTTCTTGTGAAAACGCCAAATAATCGGCATCCTTCAACGACTGAATGCACCCAGCAACATCGACTGCAGGAATACCCCAAACAGAAACGTCGATTTCGGAAATACGCTCGTTTTCAAGCTCGATAATCTGCCACAGCAGCTCCCTAATGATGCATGCATCTATGGGACGCTTCGCATCACAGGGAATGATCCACCTGAATGGGAAGGAGATTTCTTTTACCGCACCAGAAATCAAATCAGCCCTACACCAGGCGGAAACATCTCGTTTATCGGCGTTCCACTTTTCAGCACACTCCGCTGTAGTTCGTTTCGTATCTTCGACAAGTTTGTAGGATTTGGCCACAATGCTCACCTACAACAGTGGATGACGTTTGAAATCCCAAGAGGTTTCAAACGAGTCCCAGTCAATCTTCGAAATATCTGACGATTCGGCAACGATTCCACTCACTTTGCTCACCGATTTCGGGTCGCCTTCAACATAGGGGACCGAAGCTATATCAGACACCTGCATATTCATCGTTGGATTCTGCGCCGAAAGACACAGAGCAGAAAGAGAGCTGTTCAACAGGCCCAATATATAATTGAATTGTGGCTCCTTCGGAAAACAACAATGTGCCGCAATGTCATAAAAAGAATCTTCAGGAGCAGACCTGAAGCCAGGTCTTCCCGACGTCAGCATTGTGCATGTAATCTTGGGCTTTCGCAGCATTTCGAGCGGTAAAACGCGGGCATGGGGTTGCTCGAGGATGTAATTCGGATCATTGTTGTAGAAAAGCAAATACTCTAGATTGCCGTTCCATTTTCGATATTTACCTCCCTTAAGGTATTTAATCCACTTATGGTTCGAATCGTTTTGAGTCGGTGACCAATCTGTTTCCCACCACAAACGTAGAAACTTATCGTTATTCGAAGTTTGCATCCCGACTTTAGGATGGGCCACCTCGTCAATAAATCGTCCGGAGGAATAAGCCTCCAATAGCCCATCCCCCAACCAGTAGGCTATGGGGGTGCCGGGGATCTGTTTGAAGGTGTCGGCGTTGCGGCGGTAGAACCAGCCGCAGTCGGGGTTTTGGATGGCCTCCAGCGCCTTGGGAGCCTGAACCGTGGGGCCAGTAAAATCGGCAAGACGAACGTATCCGCCCTTATAGCCATCGATATGCGAATTGTGATAGGTAAATGTGCAGATAGGCACGGTTGCCCCTGCAAAGCCAGAATACTCGAGCTGAATGAGCGTGGTTAGGGTCTTGTCATCGATAAGCCTATTTCGAAGCTTCTCGTAGCTACCGATAAACATCCAAACAAACGGAGTCATCATTCCGATTTCGCCGTGCTCGCCGGCAAAGTCCATAATACGCACGATGAACGAAGAGAACAGGTCGCTCTTCACGTCGGGGTAGTTCTTCTTGACCCATTTGCTCATGAAGGGGTTAAAGCTGCTGCTGCCCATATACGGAGGATTCGCCACGGTGCAGGTAAAACGACGGGACAGCTTCTCGCAGATGGCGGCGGCTCCTTCGAGCTTAGTTTTGGTCGTAGCGGCAAAAAGGTCGTCGGAACAGCTCGCGGCGGCGGCCTTAAGCTCGTCAACCTCTTCCTCTGAAGGATTAAGAAGCGAGCCGATCTCGCCCAAATGGCTCAGTTCCTCGGCGAGCTTCTTGTTACCCGGGAGCTCGTCCTCCCCCAGCGGGATGCTCGAGAGCACGGTAACGTCGGCGCGCACGGCGCGCTTGAAAAAGCGACGATCGTGCTCGCGGGCGCACATGGCAAGCGCCAGCTCGGCGATCTGAGCCGCACGGGGATCGATCTCCATGCCAGCGAGGTTTTTAGTAAGAATGAGCTCGGGAATTTCGCGCTCACGATAGCCGCGCTCCTCGTACATATGGAAGAGCAATTCGAACGCATAGACCAGGATATGGCCTGAGCCACATGCGGGGTCACAGAGGGTTATCTCCTCGGGGCTCGAGATGCGGATGAAGTCCTCGTGCTCAGCATCGGGCTCGATGTAATACTCCATGCGCTCGCGTAACGAACTCCCCGGATTGTTGAGCATCCACAGACGGCCGAGCGAGTTCTCGACCATATAGCGTACGATCCACTCGGGGGTGAAGAGCTGCGTGGCGGGCGCGATGTCCGCCGCCGCTGCCTTGCGCTTGGACTTGAAGAACTCGTCTTTAACGTCAGCGTTGTAGTACTGATACATCCAGCCCAGAACGGTCACGCCCTTGCGCCAGTGTTCGTCAGTGAGGACGGCATTGAGCTTGCCCACCACGCCGTCGGACATCATGAGGCCCTGGGGCAACAGCAGCTCCATGGCTCCGCCCACGCGTTCAAAGACGCCCGGTAGGCAATCGGCAAGCTCCTCGCACTGAGCAACAAACAGGTAGCGCCACAGCGGTTCATCCAAGCCCGCCATCTTGAGCTCGGCTATGCGATCGGTATCGGCCGTCGCTATCTCCACGTCCAGTGCGTTCTCCACGGCCTCGCTGCCATGGCTGCCGTCCGCACGACTTAGCATGCGCATGCGGCTGGGAAGCCATCCGCGTGCATCCATGAAGCGAATGGCCACGATGCGGTTGAACCAGGTGTAGGCCGCACGGTCGCGCAGCGCCTCGTGACCCACCTCTGCCTGCATGCGCAGCAGTTCGTCGCGTTGCTCAATCTCAGCCGGACTTAGGGGCAGGCCGCTAACGGTCTCGGACCCAACGGGCGCGGGTGCAGGTTCGGTGATGCCGTAGCGCACCATCTGCGCCTCCACGCCTTTGATGAGCTCCGTACGGGCCCAGGTGCAGAAGCTCTTAAGAGCAGAATCGTTCATGGTTGATGAGCCTTTCTAAACGCCATAAGCCACCGGTGCGCGCTTTGGCACCGGTGGCTCCGCGGGTTAGTTGATACGGATCTCGTCGTTTGCAGCGAGCGCCTGCATAAGGCGGGAGCGCAGGTCGTCCACGTAGCGCTCCACGTCCCCTGCGGACAAGAGACGAATCGGCTTGGCCAGATCGGCGCGGCGCACAGTCTTGATCTTGCGCCGGGGCACGGGTGCAGGCGTGAGCGCTGACGACGCAACGGCCTTGTTGGAGATCTTCTTGACCACCTCACCCGTACCCGTGACCTCGGTGGTGCGGCGCTCGTTGTCCATACGCATGCGGGCCGCATCCACAGCGTCGTACATCCCGTTGGTTGCTGCGCTGAGCCAGTTGGCCCAGTTAGTCGCGGCAACACTCAGCTCGTTGAGGCTTTGAGCACTGTGGGCACGGTTTTTGAACGACTCGTATTTGGCGCCGGCGTCTGCTATGGCATCCTTGGCTTGATTGACAAAGCCCTTTTGACTCTCAGCCTGTGCCTGCAGGTCTTGCAGATCGCTCTCGATTCGGCACAAAAACTCATTGCGGCGGATGCCCAGCAGCTTTTTCATGTCCTCCTCAACGGGATCCATAAGCGGCTGCAGGTCTTTAATGCGGCCGTAGGGCTTGGGATCTTTGAGAACCTCACGCACCTTTGCCACATTCTCAACCGCGCTGGGAATGTCATCGGAGGCATACTCGATACCCTCGGTGCGGCTCAAGAAATCCTTAGCGTGGTCAAACGCTGTTCGCTGGTTGGACTCGAAGAACTCAACCACCTTATCAAAGTCTTCCTTGGCATCGAGCAAACGCTCCTCATGCTTGGTGAACGTGGTCAAGAACGCCTCGGCCTCGTTCTGGTCCTTAAGGACGTCGGCCACCTCCGAGCGCATCTTCTCGCACTCGTCCTCACCGGGATACGGGTAGGCCGGCTTGATGCCCGTGTAGTAGTCGCGTGCTATGGCGAGGCACGCCTCGCGCAAGCCCTCAAGGCGCTCTTTGAGCTCGGCCACGAGCTTATCCTCGTTGGAGGGCACGGTCTTGAGATCAAACAGATCACGCATGAGCTCGCCCGTGGCGCGCAGCAACCGGTCGCTCATGCGCACGCGCAAGCGCACCTGGGCCTTATCGGCATCCTTGCGCAGGAGCGCCACCATGCGGCTATCGTTAGCTTGAACCGTCTGGCCGCCAAACAGCACCTGCGCGCGCTGCTCCACCACAAGCTGCGCCACCACATTTGCGATGTCGACCTCGCGCCAGCCAAAGGGCCTTTGCTGATACTGGCGCTGGATATCGCCCATAGCGGTATCCAGATGGCGCTGGTGCTGAACTTTGAGGTAGTCCTCAACCTCCTTGAGCGCACGCGTGTTGCCCGCGTCCATGCCAGCGAGCCCCGCCTGGACGTTGCCCGCCAGAGTGGAGCGGATATCGGAATCGTCCTCAACCGGCGCGCCGATGTAGCCAGCCTTTTCAAAAACAACGTCACACAGTTGCGCGAGCACCTGCTCAAAAACCTGGGCGGGTTTGGTGGCGCGAACTTCGACCATACGGCCGTTGACCGCGCAACGTGCATGGAGCACGGCCTCGCTCAAAAGGGCATCGGCCTCTTTTTCGTTATAGGCTGCCTCGCGCATTTTTGCCTCGACAATCTGGCGGGTACTCGGCGGTAGCTCCTGCAGATTGCGCGTCTGGGCGTACATGCGAATCTTAGCGGCGTTGACGAGCGGGGCCCAATAATCCACCTCGTCGCCCAAGGCCACGATGGCCTTATCCACGGATTTCAATGCTAGCTCGGCATCGTCCGCACGTGCCAAGTCGCCGGCCATGGTCACCACGGAGAGTTCCATACCACCCTTGCTGGATCCATGAATCGAGCCATCCACGTAGCGGTCAAAGGGGAAGTCATTAGGATCGCGATGGAACTTGTACGCATTGTAAATGCTGTCGAACAGGCGCTTCTTGATGTACTCGATCACCTTCGCGTTGTCGATCGGGGTCCGCGCAATCTCCTGTGCAATTTCCTGCTCCTCGTCGGTGAGGAAGCTGTAGGTATCGCCCTGTCGCGCCACTTTGTTCTCGCGCTCCAAGCGGGCGAGGGACTCCTTGACGCGGTCCTTAAGGGCGCGCTTGTCCACGTCGAGGCTGTCGACCATGAGGATAGAGACGTTCTCGACCGTGGCCTTGACGTAGCCGATGTAACGAATCAGGTACAGGAGCTTAAGTACCCGGACGTCGTAGGGCTCAAGACCTTCTCTGTTCTCAGCCGCGCGCTCCGCACAGACAACGACCTGGATGATGCCGTGCTCAAGGTCTTTGGAGATAGTATCGAAGAAGCGCCAGAACGGCACGAGTGCACCGGTCTGGTCATGCTGGATGGCCTGAGCGCTCTCCTGGAATGCGCTCAACATGGAACGTTCGCCCGTGGACATATGCTTGGCCTTGACGCCGTGCTTGCGCACCTCGGTCATCACGTCGGGCAGGAGCTTAAACTGGTAGCCCACAAACGGGTAGCTGGCCACAAAATCCTTGGAGTTGGCGTAGCCGGCAAGGTCGGAGCGCGAGCCACCCTCAAAGGTAAAGTTGTTTTTGAGCACGACGGTGTCTTGCTCGTAGACCCGTGCAAGCATATCGGCCGCCGGCGCGGTCTTCTCGAGCACACGGCGCTGGATGACCTCGTCCACGCTGGAGCTGGAGAGCGAAAGGCGGGTATTAAAGCGGCCTTGGATCTTTGAAAAGTCGTTGCCCACGGGCAGGCTCAGGTTGTCGATGGCTTCCTGGCTCGTGACCATCACCCACACGCGGCCACCGCAGGCGGCACCCAGCTCCTCGACGATAGTCTGAAGGCTCAGCATAAGGCTTGGGTCCCGGTCGTTTGTAATAAACTGCCCCACCTCATCCACCATAAAGAGCAAACGGAAGTTGCCGCCGTGGGCCGCCGCCTGAGCGTCCACGTAGTCCTTGACCTTTTTGGCAAAGACATCGGGGGCCAAAACCTCGTCCTCAGAACCCTCGAGCCAGTTCCATGCGGCCTTTTCGCTCATGCCGAGCACGCTCTGCAGTACCTCGACGACGTCGTCCTCAAAGTAGCTGTAGGTGTCGCGGGCCTGGAGCCAAGGCTCGCCGTTGACGCGCTCAAAAGCCTCACGGAACTCCTGGGTCTTACCCAGGGAATCGATGTAGTCCTCAAGCTTTGCAAGCTTGAGATCCTCGCCGTAGAAGCCGCGCGCTTCGTAGAACATGCGCTCAAAGCCGCGAAGCAGCGCCGTGGGAGCCGTATCGCCTTGCTTCCACTGGCCCGCCTTGCTATCGATGTTAAAGAGGATGGCCTGTGTGGGCACCGAGCAGGCGCGCTCCATGGCAGCCGCGACCATGGGGTCGACAATCTTGCCGTCAAAGTAGCGGATGGCGCTCTTACCGCCGATCTGGCGATTCTCGAGCAGGTAGCTCAGCATCTTGAGGAAGTGCGATTTACCGGAACCGAAGAAGCCGCTGATCCACACGCCGATCTTGTCGGTGTGAACATCGATGGCATCGCCGTATGCCTTGAAGAACGTGGCAAAGTGCCCCTGCAGTTCGCGCGTCACCACGTACTCGTCAAGCTCCTGGCGGATGGACTCGTCTTTTGAATCCTGGACCTTGACCACACCGTTGATGGAACGGTTGATGTCTTTTGCAAAGAGGTCGCGAATGATCGTGTTGTCCATGGGTGCTCCTTTGGGTTTGGGAACGTTATGGCAAAGGGTTGTTACCGGCGGCAGGGACTTGCCTGCGTGGAGCCGTGCTTACGAGATATCGATGGCGCGGTAGTAGTTGTCGGCCGGCAGACGGTTAAAGAGCTGGAAAGAAGAGCCGTTGAAGCTGCCCGGATAGGCAGCGATCACCGGCAGGTCGGAAAAATCGACTTGCATGCAGTCGAGAAGGGTGTGAATACGAAAAAAGGGATAGACCTCGCCGGCACCGGTCAGAAGAATGACGTCGCCAGGTGCATGAGGTTCGGTTTGCTCGAGGATGAACGCGGCGATCTTCTCGGGCGAACAAAACTTGGCCACGTCCTCAAGCACACGCTGGGTGCCGCGGCGCTCCTCTTGGCGCGGAATGGCCTTGAGGACACGGCGCTTTTCGAGGATCGCCAGCACGGCGTCGTAGAGGTTTACGACCTTGAGCGTGCACGGGAGCTTGCCGGCCTCGGCATCGCGTGAAAGGGTGTCAAACAACGCGCGCGCCTCAAACTCCAGCGCAGGGTCGTAGCAGAAGGTATGGAAGCCGATCTCGTTACCTATGCCCTTGTTGGCCAAAAAGTCCTCGCTGCACAGGCACTCACGCAGGAGCTGCGCGCGGCGCTCAAATTCTTGGCGGGCGCGCTCGGAGCGGGCATGCGCCGCCACGACGCTCTGGCGGGAATGGATGCCGATATTGGTGGTGATGTCCGTCGCCGGGGTGATAGCAGGGTCGATGGCGCTGTTGACGGGAGCCACGCTACATCACCGCCCTGCCGGTAAGGGCCGCGATAAGCGACTGCTCACCCAGCTGAATCAAGGCTCGCTCGACATCGGAATCGAGGAAGAGTGGTGACAGGCGCTCGGACTCCGGACCCTGACCCTCGCCGATAAGACCGGCATGGCGGAGCGTCTGGCGCAGCGAGCCTTTGATGCGCGTGACCGTGGACTCGGTCCAGCGGGCGGCGTCCGGATACTCCGTGGTAAAGCGCGTCATAAAGGCGTTGAGGTCAACCGCCGTAAAGGCATAATCAAAGTTTTGCAGGCGCTCCCCTACCTCGACGAGCACGAGCTCGCGCACGATGTCGTAACGGCAGATCATGCTGTAGAAGATGGCCTGGTCCGCCTGCGTGGGAGTGCCAGATGCCATAAGGCTGGTTAGGGATGACGCGGCCTCGACGGCGGTATTGGGGTCGATGCCGCGCGCGGCGCATGCGGCGTCCGTGGGCACCATGGCGTCGAGGCGGCGAAGGCACACGGTTGCGCGGTTGGCGACCATGCGCTCCGTGGGATATTGAAAGAGGTTCTCGCTCTTTACGCGTACAATGACCTGCTCGTCGCTTGCGCCCTGTATACGCAGGGCAGCGACGATGCGCATCTCATGCGGGAGGAATTGCTCGCGGGTGAGCACCCCCCCCCCGAACGCTTTTTGTGGTTACATCCACAGTACACGCTCCAAGGGTGTCAAAGGCTGTCACAAGTGCGCCGCAACCCGGCAGGCAGGCGCGGCGCACATGACAATAATCATACCTGTTGGTAAAAAAGTTACCACGCCCAGAGTGTCAAATGTTGAGCAACAAAATTAAATCCGGTTAACGGTTATTTTCGCAGCTCAGCAGCTTTGACGAGATCGCCCCAAATCACACTTGCCAGATAAACGCGCTTGCGAATGCAGACACGCACACGCCCAAAGCCACCTCGCATCGGACCCCCACCCTCCACTACACTCAACATTGAGTTATACATATGATTCCATGTAAGGAGCTTCATATGCCAGACGTAAAGCCTATTTCCGATCAGACGGGCGCACTAACCGCCATCCAAGAACGCGAGTATCGCATTCAACGTGCCATCACGCGTGGCTACGACGATCTGGTAAACGGTCGCATTCGACCCTGGAAACAAGCGAAGATCGAGGCGGATCAGATGCGAGCCTCAAGACAACCCTCCCCCATGTAACCATCCTGTAAATCATAGCGGCGCACTCGAGTTTTACCGTGATGCGGTCGCGCCTGGCGCTCCACTGTGCTAAAGTATCCCGAACGTTCAAACGACTACGAGGGGGACCTAGAAGATGGCACGTGTGCACAACTTCTCAGCAGGCCCGGCCGCACTGCCCACCAGCGTGCTTGCCGAGATCGCCGACGAGATGATGGACTACCGCGGTTGCGGCATGTCCGTGCTCGAGATGAGCCATCGATCTAGCATGTACCAGCAGATCATCGACGACGCCGAGGCAACCCTGCGTCGCCTGCTGAGCATCCCCGACAACTACCGCGTCCTGTTTTTGCAGGGCGGCGCCACGTTGCAGTTTGCGGGCATTCCCATGAACCTCATGCGTCGCGGCCGCGCCGGCTACGTCGTGACCGGCAACTTTGCCAACAAGGCGCACCAAGAGGCCACCAAGTATGGTGAGGCCGTGCTGCTCGCGAGCTCCGAGGACACCAACTTCGACCGCATTCCCAACATGGTCGACATCAACGCGCGCATTGCCGCCGAGGCCGCGGGCAAAGGCCTCGACTACGTCTACATCTGCCAGAACAACACCATCTTTGGCACCATGTTCCACGAGCTGCCCAACTGCGGTGATGTGCCGCTGGTCGCCGATGTCTCGAGCTGCTTTTTGTCGCAGCCGCTCGACGTCGAGCGCTACGGGCTCATTTACGCCGGCGCGCAGAAAAACGCCGGCGCCGCGGGCGTCACCGTGGTTATCGTGCGCGATGACCTAATCGCCAACGGCCCGGCCTTTGCACAAACGCCGCAGTACATGGACCTTAAGACCCAGGCCGCCAAGGGCTCCATGCTCAACACGCCCAACACCTTTGGCATCTACGTGTGCGGCAAGGTGTTCCGTTGGGTCGAGGAGACCGGCGGACTTGCCGCCATGGCCGAGCGCAACTGGGCCAAGGCCAACCTGCTCTATGGCCTGCTCGAGCACAGCGAGCTGTTCCATGGCACCGCGCAGACAGACAGTCGCTCCATCGCCAACGTCACGTTCCGTACCGGCGATGCCGACCTCGACGCCGCCTTTGTCGCAGGCGCGGCCGAGCACCAGATTCAAAACGTCAAGGGCCATCGCCTCGTCGGCGGCATGCGCGCCAGCGTGTACAACGCCGTCACCATGGAAGACGTGCAGGCACTGGCCTCGTATATGAAGGACTTCGAAGCGCAGCATAGTTTGAGTCCGCGATCTAACTAGCCCGCAACCCGCAGGCCGACCAGCCACTTCAAACCACCCTGCTTAGATCAAAACCTGCTAAGGAGTTTTTCCATGCGTAAGATTAAGACCATCGACGACATCACTAAAGACGGCAAAGTCGAGTTTGGCGAGGGCTACGAGTTTGTGGGCACCGCCGAGGAGGCCGACGCTATCCTGATGCGCTCCACCGACCTGCACGGCTACGAGCTGCCCGAGGGCATCCGCGCCATCGCCCGCTGCGGCGCCGGCGTCAACAACATCCCCGTCGAGGAGTACGCCAGAAAGGGCGTCGTCGTCTTTAACTCCCCCGGTGCCAACAGCAACGCCGTCAAGGAGCTCGTCCTGGGCATGCTGGTGCTTTCGAGCCGCGGCGTCGTGCAGTCGATGAACTGGGTGCGCAACAACGCCGACGACCCCGAGATTCAGGTCGATGCCGAAAAAGCCAAGAAGGCCTTTGTGGGCCGCGAGCTCAAGGGCAAGCGCATCGGCGTCATCGGCCTGGGCAACGTAGGCTCCAAGGTCGCCAACGCCTGCGTCGACCTGGGCATGGACGTCTACGGCTATGATCCGTTCATTTCCGTCGAGCACGCGTGGGTGCTGAGCCGCGAGGTGCAGCGCGTGGGCACGCTCGAGGATCTGTGCCGCGGCTGCGACTACCTCACCGTGCACGTGCCCAGCAAGGCCGACACCATCGGCATGATCAGCACCGAGCAGATTAACCTGCTGGCCCCGGGCGCCGTGCTCATCAACTACGCGCGCGAAACCATCATTGACGAGGACGCCGTCGACGCTGCCCTGCGCGAGGGCAAGCTGAGCTGGTTTAGCTGCGACTTTGCCACGCCCAAGACCGTCAAGATGCCCAACACGTTTATCACCACGCACTCGGGCGCCGGCACTGGCGAGGCCGAGGCCAACTGTGCTGATATGGCCATCAGCGAGCTCAAGGATTACCTGGAGAACGGCAACATCGCGCACAGCGTCAACTACCCCGCTTGCAGCATGGGCAAGGCGCGCGCCGCAAGCCGCATCGCCTGCCTGCACGCCAACGTGCCTAACATGATCGGCCAGATCACGGCAATCCTGGCCAAGGACAATGCCAACGTGCAGCGTATGACCAACGAGTCCGCTGGCGAAAACGCCTACACCATGTTCGACACCGACGAGCACCTGGACAGCAGCACCATCGAGGCGCTCAAGCAGATTCCGTCGATGTATCGCGTGCGCGTGATCAAATAGCTCCGGCGCCAAGCCTGCGAGGCAGTCCATGAAGCCCATTCGGCCCCCGTTTTAACGAAACGGGGGCCGATTTCGTTGCTCCGGCTGGTTTTGAAAATGCTATCCATAATAAGTTTTTTCGGATAATCGACAGTCCCACCCAAATCACTGAGCACACCTGCTTTGATAAACAGCTTTATCAGGGGCTTTAGTAGGTAAAAATCGATCTCTATATATCACATTCAAGTTGACTGTCGATTTTCCGAAACAACTTGTTTTGGATAGTATTTTTAAAGCCCTTCCAAGGCGAAACTGAAGCCTTTTTCGCGCCCAAAACTCTAGTTCACGCGACCGTTTTCCACCCGCGCGACTACATTTCCGCCCAATTGATAAAAATCTCCTCACGAAGCCGCCGTTCGAGCTCCTGCTGCCGCGGTGTCTTGTCTTTCAGCGGCACATCGAGATAGGACATGATGAGCTCCATCACCACGCGGAAGGCATCGGAGTCGGCCAGCTGACCATAGGTCATCAAAACGACGGGATATCCCATCGCTTGCAGCGCCGTCGTTCGGTCGGAGTCCGAAATCTTGGATTCTATGGATCCATGAATGGCTTTACCTTGGCATTCAACCAGACACTCTCGACTACCGTCCTTATTTGCCAGCAAAATATCGGCATAGCGCCTATCAAGCCCCGAAATCAGGCGGGCACTGCGCGTCATACGAATCTCAACGTTATTGGTAAGGCGCAGCCCTTCGCCGCCGCGCAACCTCGTAAGGCCAAACAGCATCGATGCCTGGACCTCGAGCGGCGATGCCGCCACCCCCGTAATGCATTTCGCGGCACGCGTGAACGATTTAGCGCCGCGGAGCCCCCGGATCTTATTGACGTACTCTGCAAGCTCAGAGAGCTCAATCAAGGGAGGTCGTTTCCACAAGTCCGTTGGATTCCCCGAGGCATCCTTTACGTTTTCCCAGCCCGACCGCGCGTCGCCCCACCGGCCCCCATATGCCTGCACAAGCGCCGACTTTACCTGAGGCGCAATCTTGCACACGGCAAAGGTGCCGCACATCTCATACATGCACATGATCAGACGCTCGTTTGAGACCGAGGAAGCCAGGGACAGCAGGGTAAAGAGTGGGGACGCGACATCGAGGCCAAACTCTGTCTGCCGCGCGGAATCAAACGGCCTCTCCCCGTTCCAAACATGCCTGACAATGCGATCGCCCTTACGTCCGCAGCTGCCCTGTGCCAAAACGTGCAACGGGGTGCCCAGGAAATGCGCAACGAGCGGATGCTCGCAAAGGCGCTCCCTGCGCGGATCGTCCGCAGAATCGGGCAGGTCCGGCATTATCGCCAAGACCTGTGGAGGTATCCGGTGATACCGAAAGGCAGATATGTCGCACAGCATGTCGTCCATGAAGGGTACGTACCCACCGCGTCGTTTGTGAACCCGCTCGAACGGCAAACGCGCTGGCTCGGCCTGCGAACGGTAAATACTGCTGCGCGCACGTCACGAATCTCTCGGGAGGCTTACAATCGGTTTGGAAAGCAGACTGATTGTGAGGTTGCATATGGTTGATGAGGACTTTGCCTGGCGGCTTGCGCAGGAGCTTGTGCGGATTGACAGCTCAGACCCGGGCGCGTATGAGGATGAAATTGAGCGGTATATCAAAGCGCTGGTTGAGGAACGGCTGGCACGGTTGAACCACCCGACACTCGATGCCATACGGGTTGAGGAGCTTGAGGTGCTCCCCGGACGCCGCAACCTTATGATCACCGTGCCCGGTTTGAGCGACGAGCCACGGCTCGTCTACATCTGCCACATGGATACCGTCACCTTGGGCGACGGCTGGGACGCGGACATCGCACCGCTTGGGGCAGTTGTGCGCAACGACAAGCTCTATGGCCGGGGCGCCTGCGACATGAAGGGCGGCCTGGCCTGCGCCATTGCCGCACTGGTCCATACGCTCGAGCGCGTGGCGGCGGATGGCGCGCTGCCCCGCCGCGGCTTTTCGCTCATCTGCTCGGTCGACGAAGAGGACTTTATGCGCGGCTCCGAGGCCGCCATCGATGCCGGATGGGTATGCTCGCGCGAATGGGTGCTGGATACCGAGCCCACCGACAGACAGATTCAGGTAGCGCACAAGGGGCGCACGTGGTTCGAGATTGAAATGGCTGGCGTGACGGCGCATGCGAGCCAGCCCTGGAAGGGCGCGGATGCCGTCGCCGCCATGGCCGAGGTCGTCTGCGCGTTACGCCGCGCGTTCATGGCGCTGCCCGTACACGATGAGCTGGGGCCATCGACCATCACGTTTGGACAGATCGAGGGTGGCTACCGTCCCTATGTCGTGCCCGATCACGCCAAGGTCTGGGTCGATATGCGCCTGACCCCGCCGACCGATACGGCCACCGTGACGCGCATGGTAGAGCAGGCCATCGCCGTCGCCGAGGCCGCGGTCCCCGGCTGCCATGGCAGCTATACCGTGACAGGCGACCGCCCCGCCATCGAGCGCGACCCGAACTCTCCCCTTCTGGCTGCACTCAAGCATGCCGCCGACAGCGTTACGGGCATGGACACGGCCGTCGGCTTCTTTACCGGCTACACCGACACTGCCGTCATTGCCGGCAAGACAGGCAACCGCAATTGCATGAGCTATGGCCCGGGCTCGCTCGCGCTCGCGCACAAGCCCAACGAATATGTGCCCCACGCCGACATCGTTCGCTGCCAACAGGTGCTGATCGCGCTCGCCGACAATACACTCTGGGGCGCGGATAGCCAAGTTGGGGCATAATAAGCCGCGAACAAACCGACTCGCGCGTTAGGACCGCCCATGAAAGCACTTCCGTTTCCCTGCATCCGCCCGGCTCAGGACCGCGTGCTCGAGGCGTTGCCTGCAATGGGCAGCATCCTGAACGGCAACGATGCTCTGCGCGGAGCCATTGCCGATGGCCTGATGCTCAAGGATCCAGGCGCGGCGTATTACGTGTACGAATGCTCGGGTGAGCCGGGTCGTGTGACGGGCGTCGTGGCGATTTGCCCGGTTAACGTGCTGACGGGCGGCGACGAGGCTGCCGCCGAGAGCATCGACGCACTCGCCACCGCGCGCGCGATCGCCGAGCTCAAGGTGCAGCCGCGCCCCGTGTCGCTCGCCTACGAGGCGTCGCCCGTCATGGATATCATTTTGAGCGCTGCCAAAGAGGGCGCATCGCTCTACGCCGTCACCGATCCCGCGGGCGTCACACATCGCGTGTGGGAGGTCAAGCGCGAGGACGCCGTTGCCGCCATCCGTGCCATGCTCGATCAGGCGCCCGACCCGGTGTTCGCCGGTGACTCCGCCTATGTCGCCGCACTGGCTGGGGCATCGCAGATTCTGGCCGACGAGGCCCGCGCTGCCGGCGCCTACTCTGGCAAAGAGCCGTTCAACTTTGCTGTAGCCGTGCTGTTCCCCGCCGCGCAGGTCAGCGGCAGCGCGCCGCAGGTTCCGACGGGTCTGCTCACTCACCAGGTCTCACGGTTCTAGCGAACTCAAACGCTAAGCTGGAAAACCCAGCATCCAAACAAACAAGGGGCGGAGATGCAGCAAACGCATGCACCTCCGCCCTTTTCGCATCAAACAATTACGCCGGTAAACCGGGCCGCAACGTCAGCGTTATCCACGCTGCGGACCTGCCGCCGCCACGAGCGGCTCTAGCCCCAGCTCGCGCGCGTAGTCTTCCTGCGTAAAGACTTCGACCAGTTCAAACGTATCGGCCGCATCGTCAAACGCAAAATGCAGCACTGAGCAGTTGCCCGGCACGCGTTCGCGCTCGTCAGCCGCCGCGCCCCGCACGTGGTCCAAAAACTCCTTGATAGCTGAGCCATGACTTACCGCGAGCACGCACGTATGGTCCGGACGCTGCATAAGATCGGTCAGCGTCGCCACCATGCGCGTGCGCACCTGGATCTGGCCCTCGCCGCCAAACTGCCGATAGAAGTCGCGCCACGGGCGCTCGGGCATAAGCATCACGCGCTCGGCCTCAAAGTCGCCAAAGAACCACTCACGCAGGCCGTCCAGGCGCTCGTACGCCAAGCCCGGCCACAAGTTGGCGATAGTCTGCTCGGTGCGATGAAGCGTAGAGGTGTAGGCATGATCGGGCTCAATGCCGCGCGCACGTAAAAACATGCCGGCGCGCGCCGCCTGGTCGCAACCCAACTGCGTAAGCGGCGAGTCACTCCACCCCTGAATGATACGCTTAAGGTTGTATATCGTCTGTCCATGACGGACCAGATACAGATCTTTATTCATAGGGGTCCTTTCGTTCGTTACCAACCCAAGAGCGAAAACGCCCCGTCGCAATAGCCAAAATGAAGCACGGCACCGTTGTCGGGTAGCTCTCCCCCGCCAGTCACATACTCAAGAAACTCCTGGCAGGCTGAGCCGTGGGAAACCGCCAGCACGCAGTCGTGCTGCGGCCGGGCCATAATACGGGACAGCGCCGCGACCATGCGCGACTGAAGCTGCACTTCCGACTCGCCGCCAAAGGCCACCGGATAATCGCCCCAGGGCTGCGGCGGCATCTCGCGATTTGATGTGCCCTCCAGCGAGCCAAAATGCCACTCACGCAGGTCATCGACCAGCTCAATGGAACGGCCCTCGCCAACGATAAGCTCGGCCGTATGCCGCGCCCGGCCCAACGGCGAGGAATACACATGATCAAAGGCCGCGCCACGCGCCGCAAACGCCGTACGCGCCGTCAGCGCCTGCTCGCGCCCGCGCGCCGTAAGCGGCGAATCGTGCCAGCCCTGCAAAATGCTCTGCACATTGAGCTCAGTCTGCCCATGCCGCACCAAATACAGATCTGCCACACGCCCTCCCCTCGTACCACCACAAAGGGGACAGGCACCTTTGTGGTGATTTTGCCGCCGGATTGCACCGCAACGACGCACAACTACAGCAGCACGTCGGCAAGCGGACGCTTGGGTACGTGGTGCACCTGCGCCTCGTCGCGCCAATAATTGATGGAGCCGTCGGGGTTGGAATCGATCGCATCGATCACCTGTGTCTCGGCCGGAACGCCAAACGCCATGATCAGCTTGAGCTCATACTTGTCGTTATCGAGCCCCATGGCATCGATCACGTGGGGCGTAAAGGCCTTGAACATGCAGGCTGCCACCTCGGGCGTGGCGCTGCGGGCGGCGAGCATCATCGTCTGTGCGGCAATGCCCGTGTCGACCTCAGTAATGGGAGCGACAGGCTTGCCCGGAACGGCGCGCTCGGCCAGAATCGCGATGTAGCCGGTCGGGCGCTCACCCTCGGCAGGACCCGGCCAATCCTTAAGTGCGCCGGCCCATGCGAGCTCGTCAAATACACGCGCGCAATCCTCGGCACCGCTCACCACATGAAGACGAAGACGCTGAGCATTGGCACCACACGGGGTCAGGTGCGCCAGCTCCGCCAGCTCGAGCAAAAACTCGCGCGGCACGCGCATGGACTCGTCAAAACGGCGGCACGTGCGGGCGCGGCGGACCAGCGCGTCAAACGTGTCCAGGCCGAGCTTTTCGCAACCTTGCTTCGCCATCGACTCAGCGCTTACCGGCGCCTCGGGAACTGCTTCGTTCATAGGGACCCCCAATACAAGCCAATTGTCCTTAGGAAAATCTAACCTAAAACGTAGGCAATAACGAACAGGGCTGCAATGTTCTACACCTGTTGAATAGAAAATCGCGACGTGGGGAACAACGGAAACAATTCAGGGCCTTTGGGTTACGTTTCGCCCTCCCCGACCCATACGCCAGCGCCTTTAGGCGATACTGGTTGTAACGATCAAGGCTTACGCCGCACGGAAAGGAGACATTATGGGCATCTTTAAGAACGATGACCAAAAATCGAGCCAGTTTGGATTTGACGAGAAAAGCATGGCGGGCAAAGCCGTCAAGGCCGTGCGCTGGATCTACGCCATCACGGGCGTCGTGGCGCTCATTGCTGGCATCGCGCTGCTTTTTGCACCCGCCAAGTCCCTCGTCTTTTTGACGACCGTCCTGGGTTTTTACTTTGTAATCACCGCTGCCATCAGGCTGTTCACTGCCATTTTTGAGCCGCTGCTGCCCACTGGCTGGCGCGTGACGAGCATCATCTCCAACCTACTCATTATCCTGGGCGGCGTCATAATCCTGCGCAACCAGGCCTTCTCGACCGCGACGCTCACCACGCTCGTGGTGGTCGTCGCCGGCTTTGGCTGGATCGTCGAGGGCGTCATGTCGATTCTGGAATCCGAGCTTTCCGCCAACCGCGCCCTCGCCATCCTGAGCGGCGCGCTCTCCATCATCGCGGGCATGTTCGTGTTTATCTATCCGCTGTGGTCAGCCAAGATGCTCGTCATCTTTAGTGGCGCCGCGCTGCTGGTGTTTGGCGTAACGCTCATTGTTCGCGCCATTCAGTTTGGCAAACTGGTGCGCTAGATGCCAAAGACGCTCTTTATTGATGCCGACGCCTGCCCGGTCACGCGCGAGTCGATTGACTGCGCGCGGCGGGCGGGCGTCGCCGTTGTTATCGCCGGCAACAGCACGCAAAACCTGGAACGGCACATTCGCCGCGACGATCCGCGCGATGCCGAGCACGCGCGACGCGGCTTTTGGGTCACGACGCTCGACGTGAGCGTGGGCGCCGACAGCGCAGACTTTGCCATTGTCGAACGCCTGCAGGCGGGCGACGTGGTCGTGACGCAGGACATTGGCTTGGCGAGCATGGTGCTCGGGCGCGATGCCGCCGCTATCGGTGTGCGCGGGCGCGTCTACGACAAAGCAACCATCGACATGCAGCTGTTTATTCGCCACGAGGAAAAGAAGGTACGCCGCGCCGGCGGACGCACTCGCGGTCCGGCAGCATTTACCAGCGAAGACCGCGCCCGCTTTAAACGCAACCTCACCGAGTTGCTGCACTAACCAAGGTAGATTTTTGAGACATGCCTAAAATCTACCTTTTTGTTTTGAGCGGTGTGAGCGCTCGGAATCCATGGCTCAACAAAAAACGGGCTTCAAAATGCCATGCGTCGCCGCATTGCGCAGGCGCTGAGCATGGCTATTTGAAGCCCATTTTTTAGGCCTACTTAGAGGCCAACGGCGGAGAGGATGAGGCCCCAGCCAGCGCCGATGACGTACATCATGATCAGGAACACGGCATTTTCGCGGGCGCTGCGGTTGGTGCGGAACAGCACCAGATAACCCACGCCGGCGGAAATGAGCGTGCCGGCGAGCATCGGCGCCAGTTGCAGCGCGCCTTCCAGATACAGCTGTGTAATGACCACGCTCGCCGAGCAATTGGGAATCAGCCCGACAAGCGCCGAACCCAGGACAGCGAGTATCTCGTTGCCGCGCAGGAACTGCTCGATCGCGGACTCGCCGAACGTCTCGAGCACGGCGACCAGAATCAGCGTCACCAGAAAAATGAATACCGAGACCTGCACGGTGTGCGAGATCGCACTGCGGATGATCGACAGGACAGGCGTCCCTTCGTGGGAGTGAGAGTGACCGTGACCATCATGGTGTTCATGTTCGCCCTCATGACCGTGATCGTGGCCATGTCCGTGTTCGTGCTCGTCCTCGTCTTCATCACAACCGCAATGGTCGCGCTCGCACAGCTCGTGGATGTGGTCGGCGCTCACGCCTGCCTCGGCCACCTCGTCGATGATGTCACCGCCGCTGTGGTCGTCGTGCGCGCAGTTCACGTGGGCCGGGTTGGCCGCGGTTCCCAGCACGGTACGGCGAATCGCCGCGTGCGCGCGGGCGTTACGGCGCAGGCCGCGAATGGCAGCGTCCACGATAAAACCCGTGACCAGTGCGATCAGCGCTTTCGAAGCCAAAAGCATCGCCATAGTCTGCACGGGAACCTGCTCGGCAAGCAACAGCGGCAGCATCTCATCGGAGGTCGAAAGGAACACCGCCACCAACGTGCCCAAGGTCACGACACGGCCGGCGTACAGCGTTGCTGCCATGGCCGAAAATCCGCACTGCGGCACCATGCCCAGCAGCGAGCCAACCACGGGACCCGCAGCGCCGGCGCGCTTGATAGCGCCGTTGACGCGGTCGCCCGCAACGTGCTCAAGTGTCTCGAGAGCAAGATACGTCACCAACAAAAACGGCACCAGCGACAGCGTGTCCTTGCCGGCGTCGAGCAGAATATCAATCAGTAAATCCATGACGGATGGAACCTTTCGTGTCTTTCGGCAGCATTGTAAAAGTCCTAGCGGTCAACTAGGGTATTGTAGTTGTCCCGGGCGCGGTGCCAATAGTTGCCTATGGTAAACTATCATCTCGCCATAACTCAGTAGCCTCGAGCCGCACAACGCGGCCCGTCCAAGGAGTAGCATATGAACGTATCGCAAGCACTCGAATACGAGCGCCAGCCGTTTATCCCCATGTTTATCTACGGCGACCACGGCGCCATGGAGTCCGAGCGCCAGAAGGGCGAGGAGGCCCTCAAGGTGCTCGAGACCGAGTACTTTACCGCCGAGGGCGACCCCGGCTTCGACTTTGCCACCGTGCGCGACCTGGCCGACCGCAACCGCGACCTGTGCGACCAGATTGGCGAGGCGCGTCTGCGCAACGTGACGCCCGCGACGCTCTCGCGCGGCCTGTCCGATGCCGACACCTGCGCCGCCATCGGCAAGATGCAAAAGCGCACCGCCGCGTCCGTTATGCGCGAAATCCGCGGCGACCGCGACGCGCTCGGCGTGGCCTACGCCCGCAAGCCCATCCAGGGCACCGTGCTCGGTATCGACATCGAGACCACCGGCCGTGCACCCGAGCGCGGCTATATCATCAACGTGGGCTGGGAGATCATGGAGCTCACCAGCGACGCCGTCCCGCATGACGCCGAGGCACACTACTGCGGCCTGCCCGACATCTACCGCGGCGAGGATGTGCCGTTGTCGAATATCCACCACATCACCTGGGACGACATCGACGGCAAAAAGCCGTTCCGCGAGAACAAAGAGCTGCAAAAGCAGCTGCTCAAGCTTATGAAGAAGTACCCGTACATGGCACACAACGCCGCCTTTGAGGACAGCTGGTTCAAGATCCACCTGGACGGCTACGCCGAGGCACGCCGCGCCGGCAAGATCATCGTCATCGACTCGCGCCAGATCTGCCGCAGCCTGGACGCCGACGTGCGCTCGCTCCCCCGCGAGTCCGCCCCAGCCGCGCTCGAGAACTGGGCGCGCCGCCGTGGAACCCTCGCCGCCGACGCCAACGAGCAGCACCTGGGCTTGGACGACACCGACCTCATGCTCCGCACCGTCCAAGCCGAGTTCAACCTCAAGAACCTATTCGCGAAATAACCGATCCATCTGCGGGAGCGCCTGCCAGGCACAGCGCAATCCGTCTGGGCACACCGGCACGCAGTAAACTAGGGCGCAGCCTTATGGCTGCACCCTAGTTTTCATCAAAACGAGCAAATACGCGTGCTTCACATAGTCGGCAGGTTGGCCCACCTACATTTTTCGAGTTGTTCGGCCAGCTGAACCACTAGTCAAGGCCCCTTGAACCGCAATCGAGCGCTATAGTCGCCCCAATTTCGCAACCAAGCCCTATAAATCTATCTGAATCAATTCGAATAGGACGTTGCGATCGCACCATTCGTATAGGATAAGGCCGAATAACTCAAATTATGTTGGTGAGGCATCTGAGCGGTCGGCAAAAACGCTTAGAAGCTACGAATCCGCAACTAAAGTTCACCAAAATGGGGCAGCCGACAGAAACCTCCCCAGCCGAAGCTGCCCCCCTCAATACGACAGCTCAAAAACCCACCGTTCGCAGAAGATAAGCCGCGCCCCAATACCGTTGCCCGAAGTTTCGAGCGTATATGGCGTCCGCTATGCCATCATGCGCGTATGGGAATCGTTCTGTCACATACCACGGCACGCGCTGTATACCAAACAGTCAACTCGCTCGCAAGCCACGCGACCGATCCCATATCTATGGAAAAGATCAAGGTGTCTGCGCCGACCACGTCCAACCTGGAAGCGGCGCGAGCATGGCTCAACAGAAAGAATGTCGATTCTGAAAGCATCCATGTGCTGACGTTTTCCAATAATGCCAAAAGGCACCGCAAGGGCTGCATCTGCCACTGCACGCGCTATACGTTTGATGCAGAAAGCTACCTAGAACTCGAGCCGAACGTCTACATCGTCGATATCAAGCTGTGCGCGTTAGAAGCAGCAGCCGACCTCAACCTTTCGGAGCTCGTTGAGTATTACTTTGAAATCTGCGGCTCCTACGCGCTTGGAACGTCCGACGAAACTCAATATCGCGAGCGCCCAGCCCTAACCAGCGTTGAAGAGCTCAGAGCCTTCTTTTCAGAGGCATCGGGGTATCGTGGATCTAATAAAGCACTTAAGGCACTTTCTTATGTACGCGAAGGCTGTCGCTCCCCACTCGAAACGGCGTTTGTCATGATGCTGACAATGCCCAAGTCAATGGGTGGCTTAGCCATACGCGCTATCAAAACGGACTATCCGATCCCAGTCCCCAAAAGATACGCCGCCCTAACGCGACGGACGGTTTTCTACCTCGACGCGCTGCTCGAAAATTCGATGACCGATATCGAATACAACGGCTTTTACCACGACGAGCCCGAACAGCAATCAATTGACGAGGAACGCCGAAACACGCTGCGAAACATGGGATATGCCGTTATCACAGTTAGTCGTCATTCGTTTTTCAAGCAGTCCGCTTTTAGGCGGGTCATGGAAGCGATTCGCATTCGCGAGAAGATATGGCCCGGTCGACTCCCGGATAACTTCGCCATCCTGCAAGAAACTCTTCGTCAATTTGTCTTGCGGCGCTACTTCGAATACGGTCGCCGCGTCCTGGAGACACTCAAAGAAGAAGAGGCCGCCAAGCGCGAAATTGCAAGCCAATATCCGCAAGCTGATGACCCGAGCATCAACGATGTGCCAGAACCCGACGACATGCAACACGTCGGGGCCCTTGCTGAGGAAATCAATGGGCCTTGGGAATGCGACATGTTCGCAAAAATCGATGAAAACCGCACGGAAGACGACACGATTATTGATCTAATTGAGAATTCGCTCTTCTAAAGGCGATCTCTGCGGATGTCCACCTACATTTTTCGACTTATTCGGCCACCGATGTGCCAGATTGGCTGCAGCAATGCTCAATATAACTTTAGATAAAACTGATTCTGCAGGAACTCCCGTAGAGGAAGAACTGATTCTCGCTGTATTTAACACGATAAAGTACAAATATGAACAGTCCTAATGCTTCTCAAGGTGGCTTTCTTAGCATGCTGGCCGAACATCTCGAAATATGTTGGCGAGCATTGCGTCGATGTCTCCCAACCCGCAGAAAATCGCAGAGGCGGCAAGCAGTCATCGAAGTTAACGTAAATTGTATTGACATATGAACATGCGCTCATATAATCGGAAGTAAGTTATATGAGCGCATGTTCATATGAAAGGATATTGCAATGAGCAGCCACGCTGATGAAACAAAGACTGGCATCGAGGCCACCGAGCCGATCGTCCCCACCACCTGCTCGCCCGAGGACCTTCCCGACGAGGAGCTGTTGTACGACCTGGCCGACCTGTTCAAGGTCTTCAGCGACACCACACGCATCAAGATTCTCTATGCCCTCATGGGTCGCGAGCTCTGCGTGGCTGACATCGCCGAAGCGACCGCGACCTCGCAGTCTGCGGTGTCGCACCAGCTGCGCACGCTTAAGCAGTCGCACCTGGTCAAGTTCCGCCGCGACGGCCGCAACATTCTCTACTCGCTCGCCGACGATCACGTCTACACCATGCTTAACCAGGGCATGAGCCATATCTGCGAATAGCAATCAACCACGGTATCAGCGCGGCCGGCACCCAGACCGCTAACACAGGGAAAGGAACCCACCATGAAAAAGCAGTTCAAGCTCGACGAGATCGATTGCGCCAACTGCGCGCGCGAGCTTCAGGACGAACTTGCCAAGCTCGAGGGCGTCAAGTCCGTTTCGGTCAACTTTATGACCCAGAAGCTGACGCTCGAGGCCGACGACGCCAAGTTCGACGAGGTCCTGGACCGCGTCGTTGAGTTCACCGCCGACGCCGAGCCGGACTGCGAGATCATTCTCTAACCCGCGCATACGTTGACCTGCGAGGCCGCGCTTGCCGCGGCCTTTGCTCGCGAAATTATATGAGCGAGTGTTCATAAACTCAAATGAGAGGTTTGAATCATGACAGCCGCCGATCCCAAAAAGAAAAAGAAGAAGCGCAAGAAGAAAGAGTCCCTTGAGCACAAGCGCAACCGCATCCTGGTAGCACTGGGCATTTTTGCCGTTGTTTATGCCCTCGACGAGCTCGGCGCCCTCACTATCGCATTTGGGGAGCCTGGCAACATCTACGCCAGCTTCGCGCTGTTCCTCGTGCCGTTTTTGATTGCCGGATACGACGTACTGCAAAAGGCATTCAATAACATCCGCCGCGGCAAGGCCTTCGACGAGAGTTTCCTTATGGCAGTCGCGACCATCGGCGCGTTTGCCATGGTGCTCTTCCCCGATACCGACCCGCACATGGCCGAAGGCGCCGCCGTCATGCTGTTCTACCAGGTCGGCGAGCTGTTCCAGGCATACGCTGTGGGCAAGAGCCGCAAGTCGATCAGTGCCATGATGGACATCGCGCCCGACTACGCTAACGTCGAGCAGCCCGACGGCACGCTCGAGCAAGTCTTCCCCGATGACATCGCCGTCGGCACCGTGATCGTGGTCAAGCCCGGCGAGCGCGTGCCTATCGACGGCGTCATCGTCGAGGGCGAAACCCAGCTCGACACCGCCGCACTCACGGGCGAGTCAGTCCCCCGTCCGGCCAAAACCGGAGACGATATCATCAGCGGTTGCATCAACATGACGGGCCTCATCCACGTGCGCACCACCAAGCCCTTTGGCGAGTCCACCGTCGCGCGCGTCCTGGAACTCGTGGAGAATGCCAGCGAAAAGAAGGCGCGCACCGAGAACTTCATCACGCGCTTCGCCCGCGTCTACACGCCCGCCGTCACCGGCGCGGCCGCGGTACTCGCGCTCGGCGGCGGTTTGGTCACCGGCGCCTGGTCCGACTGGATCCTGCGCGGCCTGACCTTCCTGGTCGTCAGCTGCCCGTGTGCGCTCGTGATCAGCGTGCCGCTCAGTTTCTTTGGCGGCATCGGCGGCGCGTCCAAGCTGGGCGTTCTCATCAAGGGTTCCAACTACCTCGAGACGCTCGCCGATGTGGACACCGTCGTCTTTGACAAGACGGGCACCCTCACCAACGGCACGTTCTCGGTCGTCGCGGTGCACCCCGAGGCAGGCTATACCGAGCAGTCGCTACTCGAGGTCGCAGCCCTCGCCGAGTCGTTCTCCGACCATCCCATCGCGCAGTCCGTGCGCGACGCCTACCAGGGCGAGGTCGACCCCAAGCGCGTGAGCGACTCCGCCAACGACGCGGGCCACGGCGTGACGGCAACCATCGACGGCAAGCACGTCGTCGTCGGCAACGCCAAGATGCTCGCCGCGGCCGGCGTTGAAGCACCGGACTGTGAGGTTGCCGGCACAATCCTCCACGTGCTCGTGAACGGCGTGTATGTCGGCCACATCGTGATTGCAGACACCGTTAAGGCCGATGCCGAGCAAACGATTCGCGACCTGCATGCCGCCGGTATCAACCGAACCGTCATGCTCACGGGCGACCGCGAGGAGGTTGCAGCGTCTGTGGCCAAGCAACTCGGTCTCGACGAGTTCCACGCGCAGCTCCTGCCGGGCGACAAGGTCGAGCGCGTTGAGGCGTTGCTCGCGGCCGAAAGTGGCAAGGGCAAGCTCGCCTTTGTCGGTGACGGCATCAACGACGCGCCTGTGCTTACGCGCGCCGATGTGGGCATTGCCATGGGCGCCATGGGCTCGGACGCCGCGATCGAGGCCGCCGACGTGGTGCTGATGGACGACAAGCCGTCCAACATTTCCCGCGCGATCCGCGTGGCGCGCAAGACCATGACGATTGTTTGGCAGAACATTATCTTTGCGCTGGGCATTAAGCTGCTGATCCTTGTGCTGGCAGCGCTGGGCATCGCCAATATGTGGCTTGCCGTCTTTGGCGACGTGGGCGTGGCGATCATCGCTATCCTGAACGCCATGCGCGCGATGGGTGTCAAGAACCTGTAGCGCCTGTGGTCCCTCCGGCCGGGACCGGGCTTGGTTTTGAAAACGTCCTCGACCAATGAAGCGCCCCCGTTCTGCTCCTTCGGAGCTACGAACGGGGGCGCTTCTGGTCTGCGGAGTGTTTTCAAAAACCAAGCCCGGTCCCGGCCTGCGGTAACGTTGCTGGCGGTTCTTGGGCATCGCTTGCTGGCGGGGTTCCTTGTCTGAGTTGGACTTGGTTGGCGGGGCTACTGGTCCCGGTCGCTGTCCCGTCCCAGCATCGCCCTCAGCTTCTCGAAGCTTTCCTCGCTCAGGCAGTGCTCCATGTGGCAGCCCTCTTGCGACGCGACCTCAGCCGAAACACCCGCATCCTCCAGCAGCCCCACGAAAAAGCAGTGACGCTCCCACATTTGGCGAGCGACCTCCAGACCACGCTCCGTCAGATGAACGTCGCGCTTGCCCATTTCGACATAGCCGTTGCTTTCCAGCGTCGCCATGGCCTTGGAAACGCTCGCCTTGGTTACGCCGAGGTACTCCGCAACGTCGATCGAGCGCACGATGCCCTGACGTTCCGATAGAACGTAGATCGATTCGAGATAGTCTTCTCCGGATTCACGCAGGGCCATGGGCCGCCTTTCGCGATGGCTTCTAGTTAGCCTTTGGATACTTTTGCTTGATTTACTTTACCGCAAAAGTTGCCCATGTCTTACTACTTTGCCTAAAAGTTAGCCGTGTTTCACAAAACGTGCGGGACGAAAACAAAATGGGGACGCCCCGCAAGGAGTGTCCCCAGCTGCCGGCAGAGACGATATGAGCAGGACATAAAACATTGA
>ERZ791931.454-NODE-454-length-46202-cov-5.395800_pt1 | contig 46202 bp, 42 predicted proteins | sample MGYA00510127_ERZ791931 | MGnify/ENA primary metagenome ERZ791931 (study PRJEB30046, sample SAMN00792067) | human gut metagenome | study: EMG produced TPA metagenomics assembly of the A metagenome-wide association study of gut microbiota in type 2... | reverse complement strand
CAAAGAACCAATCAAGTAGAACCCTGCCCGATTCTCGCTATCGGTTGCCGTTCAGTCCGTCAGCAGGGTAAATGTTTACCAGTGTGTTACCGCCATGCCTTGTGAGAGTTGCAGGCTGGCATAATCCATGCCGTCATCTGATGGCTCAAACTCTTGCAATAAACTTTCGTAGATATCTATATCGTCAGTAAGTAATCTGATATATTCTTGCTTGTTGTCAGTGTTGCAAACCCGACATACAGTCTGTTTGTCTGCATTGTGGGCAAACTCTAAATCCTTGTAGAGCTTATCAAGTTCACTTTCAATTTCGTAACGTGTCATAATCGTGCATTTTATAAGGTTATCAAATTGGCTTTCTTGAAGCATCTGTATTCTTGTCTCTCTGTGTCGAAATACACTTGTACTGTGTCATTCTTCTTTCTGTTATCATTGCTGGTTGCTGGTATCAGATTTTCTTTCAGTGTGCCATAGGCTTCTCTGATTGTACCATCTACTTTCTTGAAGTAGAATTTTACAATTCTTTGCTTCATGGCAGTTTTCAGTTTCATATTAGCCCAAGCGCATTTTAAAGCTTCACTCATTGAGAATCCGTTTCTCTTTACCAACTGCCATGCAAGGCTCATAATCTCGTGCAATACATTTCTTTTCATAATCGTGCGTATTATTAATGTTATTTCTTATCTTTGTTACGTATTAGTGTTACGTTTCTGATGCAAATGTATAGATTTCTATTCAAATAACAAATAATGCGAATAATAATCTATTCAATATTAACACTTATTAATCTTTTTAGTATGAATGTAAAAAGTAGATTATTAGAATTTGTTGCTTATACACAGATGAGTAAGCGCAAGTTTCAAGAAAAAATAGGTGTATCAAATTCTTATATACAAAATATAAGTGAAAGTATAGGTGCAGATATTATGAATAGAATTTCTATTCAGTACCCTGAACTTAATATAACTTGGTTATTAACTGGTGAGGGTGAGATGTTAAAAAAAACAGTTGAAAGTAATATTGCATCTTCATTGGATAAGAAAGAGACCCGTCCACGTATTCCTTATGATGCAGCAGCAGGAACACTTACTGAAGCGGTGGAAGGTGTTACAGAATATCAGTGTGAACAGCTTCCCGTCATAAGTGCTTTCCCAAAATATGATTTTACAATTAGAATTACTGGCAAAAGCATGGAACCTGAATATTTTGCCGGAGATGAAGTTGCTTGTCTTAGAGTAAATGAAAAACAGTTTTTGCAATGGGGAAGAGTCCATGTACTTGATACTACACAGGGGGTAGTTATTAAACGTATTTATGATGCTGGAGAATCGATTCTGTGTCGTTCATATAACCCTGAATTTCCTGATTTTTCAATACCGAAAGAGAATATTCGTTCATACAATTTAGTCGTTGGAAGTTTAAGGCTATAAATCATGAAGTTCAACCAATACCTTTGGAATCTGTACAAGAACTCTTCTGAAGGAAGATCTGCTATATCCAGCTTTTCAGACAGAAAAGAATGGATGGAGGAAGAGCGTCTGTTTGAAAAGTATAATCTTAAAATCAAGGATTCTTTCAATGCAGAAATAATTTGTGAAATCTTGGACGATTTTTGGTGTTATAAGGTGTCTGAATATGAAGGAATAGAATTAAACTCTTTGGATGATGCCGAAAGAATATATAGAGAAGTAATATCTACTGGATTGACGATAGAAACTGAAGAAGTTCTTAGATTAGGAGATTTTAATCAAATGCTTGAGTATATACCATTCTTGTCAATGGAATTGAATCATTTGTTCGGAGAGTATTTCTTCCCTTACATATACATTGATGAGTTCTATCAACTTACAAGACTGGCTGATTACTTTGAAATCGCACTGCCTCCAATTCCAAAGAAGCCTGACTATAAAGCAAGATGTATGTATTATTGGGAATTGTGCAAGGTTTTCTATCAATTCAGGATGGAAAACGGTTTATCTCCTGATGAGTTGAGTGCATTCATGTATGATTATGTTCCGAATGTTTTAGGTACTGAAGAAAAAGGAGAAATGCCCAAACCATCAGCAGCATGGTTTATCGGAGGTCTGATTGAAGGGTATGGCACACATTGGACTACCGGCTTTTGGCAATCCAATAAAGATACAAAGAGAGGAGATATTCTCGTTCACTATGAAACATCTCCAGTAAGTGCAATCACTTGTTTATGGATTGCTCAAACAGACGGAGTGATAGATCCATTCTTTCATTATTATAGCAATACATATATTGGGGATAGGATAGACATTCCGCATGTATCTTTGAAAGAACTGAAAGCCGATGAATATTTCTCAAAGCATCCGCTTGTCAGAAAGAGCTTTCAAGGGGTAAACGGATGGCAGGTAACAGGAAAGGATTATTCAGAACTTCTTCGTATGATTGAAGCAAAAGGTTTTGATATAAGCAGCCTCCCACAAATCTATATTCCATCATTACCGGAAGGAATCATAGTGGAGAATGAAAGAGATGTCGAAGTAGGTCTACTGGAACCATTATTGAACAGTATGGGATGGTATGAATACAAGAACTATATTCGTCAGTTGCCAATTCACGCTGGAAGAGGGCACAGGATTTTCCCTGATTATGCGCTTCACTACGATAACAAGCCGAATGATGAAAAAGCCCAAGTGCTAATTGAAGCAAAATACCACATGAAAAATAATCAGGAAGTAGAGGCAGCATTCCTTCAGGCTTTCTCTTATGCTAAATTGCTCATGTCCTCTTTAATCGTATTGTGTGATAAAGAGTGTATTCTTGTTTATGACAATAAAAACGGATTCAGCAGAAGTCGCTACAAAAAATACTACTGGGAGGATATGAAGAATCCTGATTTGTATAACGAGTTAAAGAACAAACTAAATATCTAAATCTATGAAGAAAATACTATTGACTATACTGACAATATCATTGTTCAGTTGCGGAGGAAACAAGCCATCCCAAGAGCAGAAAGATAAAGCGGATAGATATGTGCAGAGCCTTGTAGATGCTGAGATAGGCATTTACAAAGGAGAACTGACCGATGCCAACTTTCTCATCCTTGCCGTAGATGCCTATCCGGGGGCAAACTTTGATGCTTATGCACGTACATACTTGGAAGAAGCTCAGAATAAAGGGCTGGAAATAAAAGGCGTCTATATCGTAGACATTAAAGACTGCCAATTCGGTGATGGCTGGGTAACAGGCAATAGAATAGGGAAAGCATATAATAGATAAGACGACAATAAAGTCATTGCAAAATAAATGCAAATTTAAAAAATACTCAATAAACAATCTAACAGCCAGATAATTAACAATAGTATAATTAGTTTTCCCAAGCCGAAAGTCACGGGTTCGAGTCCCGCTTACCGCTCTTATACTCCCAAATCAATAGTCAATCTTATCCAAAATTCCATTTATATAAGCAATCACTACACCATAGTTGGTCATCGGGATATGCTGGTTACGTGCCTGCGCAACACGATTCAATACATATTTACGGTTGAACATACAGGCTCCACAATGTATTACTAAATCGTAAGAGGAAAGGTCTTCCGGAAAATCTGTACCGGAAACCATATCTATCTGCAATCCTTCTCCAATCCGTTTGCGCAGCATACGTGGTATTTTTACCCTGCCTATATCTTCTGTAAGGGGAGCATGTGTACATGCTTCGGCTATCAAGACTTTCGATTTCTCAGTCAACTGACTGATGGCATTGGCTCCTTCGATATAATAGTCTATATCGCCTTTGTACTGGGCAAACAGTACAGAAAACGAGGTAAGACGACTTGCCTCGGGCTTCAGTTCGTATACCGTTTTGAAGACCTGTGAGTCGGTAATTATCAGCTTAGGAGGTTCTACCAATGCTTGAAGCATAGAGGTAATATTCTCTGTAGTACAGCTCATTACAAGGCACTTCCTATCCAACAGTTCACGGATTGTCTGTACCTGCGGAAGAATCAGTCTCCCTTTCGGAGCCTGAATATCTTGAGGCATAACCAGCATCACTACATCCCCGGTAGAGACCAATCTGCCTACAATACCGCGTTCCATAGTTTCATCAGGGAACTGCCCAATCATGCTTCGGCGTATTTCTTCCATTCCTTCCCGATTCCGGGCACTGACAATCAAAGGCATTTGTCCGCATCGTTTCTCTATACGACGGGCTATCTGTTCGCTGTCTGCATGTAAGTCGGCCTTATTTAATATCCATAGGATAGGGGTATTCTTCTCCTTCAGCCATTTACTCCATTGCAGTTCCTGGTCAATCTGATCGTCTGTACACACAATCAAAGCAATATCCGTGCACTCCATTGCACGCATTGTCTGTTTGATGCGTAAAGCTCCCAGTTCACCTTCATCGTCCAACCCTGCAGTATCAATAAACACACAGGCCCCCAGACCGTGTATTTCCATTGCCTTATAGACGGGATCGGTTGTCGTACCGGCAAAATCGGATACAACTGCAATCTCCTGTCCGGTCAAAGCATTGATCAACGAAGATTTTCCACTATTTCTCTTTCCGAAAATTCCAATATGAATACGATTTGAACGAGGTGTATTTTCCATACTCATTAAAATCTGAAATCTCTTTTACCTTCCTTTATGCGCTCTAAATTCTCCAAAGCACGTTTGCGAATGGCCGGATTGGGTATCTGTTCCATTTGCTTACGTATCATATCAATACCCAACTCACGAGTTTCCGGAGATGCATAGTCTTCCAGATACTCCTGCAAGGTCATCAAAGCATTGGGAGCACAACAATTGGCTATCTGGCCGGTCTTTACCAGCGACATAAAGCGGTCTCCGGTTCGTCCTTCTCTATAACAGGCTGTACAGAAGCTGGGAATATAGCCCAAACGCAGCAACCACGCTACAATTTCATCCAATGTACGGGTATCACTGACATCAAACTGAGCAGAGTTTTCTTCGGGAATTTCTTCTGTTGCATAGCCTCCTACGCTGGTTTTCGAACCACCACTGATCTGTGAAACTCCCAGTTCGAGTACCTTTTCGCGTGAGCGTTGAGATTCTCGGGTAGAAATAATCATACCGGTATAAGGCACGCTGATACGGATCACAGCAACAATCTTCTGGAATATTTCATCGGAGATAGCGTTTTCAAAGTCGGCTTTATCAATATCGTCCGCTGAGCAGATACGAGGTACACTGATTGTATGAGGACCTACTCCATAGGTTGCTTCCAGATGTTCGGCATGCATCAGCAATCCTACAAAATCGTAACGATATGTATTGAGCCCAAACAAAACTCCTAATCCCACGTCATCAATACCTCCCTGCATGGCACGGTCCATAGCTTCCGTATGATACGCATAATTGCTCTTCGGACCACGTGGATGCAGTTTTTCATAATTCTCTTTGTGGTACGTTTCCTGAAAGAGAATATAAGTTCCAATGCCTGCCTCGTGTAGTTTTCTGTAATTTTCCACTGTAGTAGCAGCTATGTTTACATTCACTCTACGTATGGCTCCGTTCTTATGCTTAATCTGATAGATAGTCTGAATAGATTCCAGAATGTATTCTATCGGATTGCGTATTGGATCTTCTCCTGCTTCAAGTGCCAGACGCTTGTGTCCCATATCTTGCAAGGCAATTACTTCGCGGCGAATCTCTTCCTGAGTCAGCTTTTTACGGGCTATCGTCTTGTTTTTCACATGATACGGACAATATACGCAACTATTGACACAATAATTGGACAAATACAAAGGAGCAAACATGACGATACGATTGCCATAGAATTTTTTCTTTATCTCACGGGCCAGATTGTAAATCTCTTCCAGCAAATCCGAGTCTGTACACTCCAACAGCACTGCTGCTTCACGATGACTAAGCCCCTTACAAGCTCGTGCTTTCTCTATCAACGAGCGAATAAGTTCTTTATCATCGGCATGCGCTTGAGCATAAGCTAATGTATCCAAAATTTCATCATGACAGATAAACTCTTCTGCATGAGGGGAATCTATTTTATACATAATCTTCTACAATTTAGTTGTTCAGTTTTCGTAATCACCTCTACTTTTGTCTATCACATATCCTATTGCATCCAACTTTTCTTCCAACAACCGCAATCCTTCTGCGGCCTCGGCTCCCATAGAGGCTTTATTATCGTATAAAGCATATTTGCTACGTTGCCATACGGGTGATAGATTAGGCATCACTACATTAGCACCTGCCAGGATACCTCTTTCCCGTCCATCGGGAGCTAAAGTAGCCAATGCTGTGGTTGAAGGAATAAGTGCTTTGGGGTGCATCAATCTGAATATAGAAAGCAATAATAATGTTTGTTCCATCTTTCCGGACGGTTCAGATGCAAAAGGAGTATCGTGATGGGGGAGGAAAGGACCGATACCAATCATCTCCGGTTGAAGAGTTTCAATAAAAAGGATGTCTTCGACCAAATGTTCAATCGTTTGCCCCGGACTTCCTACCATAATTCCAGTTCCTGTCTGATAGCCAATTTTCTTCAAATCGTACAAACAACGTAATCTGTTTTGCAACGACATGCTTTCTGGATGCAAACTTTGATAATGTGCTTCATTATGTGTTTCGTGGCGCAACAGATAACGGTTGGCTCCTGCCTGATAAAAGGCCTGATATGCCTCTGTTGACTTTTCTCCTAATGACAATGTAATTGCAATATCCGGATAAGCTTTACGAATGGACGAAACCAGATCTACAACCCGTTCGTCTGTCATATAATTATCTTCTCCACCTTGCAATACAATAGTACGAAAGCCTAATTCATATCCTTGCGCACAACAGGAAAGTATCGTTTCCTTATCCAACCGATAACGTTCTACATTACGGTTGCTGCGGCGTATACCACAATAAAAACAATCATTCCGACAGCAATTGCCGATTTCTATCAATCCTCGAATAAAAATCCGATTGCCAAAATGAGAATATGCTACTTCACGGGCTTTTTGGTTAATCAATGCCAAATGCTCAGCATCACAACCAACCAAAAGAGTACGTAATTCATCGGGAGACAAGGTATGCTCCCGATGAAGACGTTCTATTAAACTTCTCATTGAGAAGAGTTATTTATCGTTACTGTTTTCGTATTTCAGTGTACGCTTCAACAAGTCCTGATTCAACTGTCTTCTACCAGCCACAGGATCGTTGTGTGCACTTGGTCCGGTCACACATCCACCTTCACAAGCCATCATCTCGATAAATTGTGCATCTACCTTTCCAGTCTTGGCATAAGCACGCAATACACCGATATTCTTCTTATTGAAATCAGAGAACTGCAACATCTTGATACCATCTGCCTTAGGACCTAAATAAGCCTTCACAGCTCCGGCTACTCCACCAGCCTGAGCAAATCCATGAGCTTCGCACACTGATTCATAAGCTACTTTATACGGATTAGCCTGTTCCAGTTCAATACCCAATCCCTTAAACAAAGGATGCAGTTCTTCGAAAGTCATTACATAATCCACACACTCATCACGTTGTGCTTCCTTTCTCTTAGCGATACAAGGGCCGATAAAGACTACTTTTGCATTCGGATATTTCTGTTTTGCAATGCGTGAAGCATAATACATAGGGGAACCGGTGGAAGATACATATTTCTTCATATCAGGAATATGTTTGTTCACCAACTCGATATACGACGGACAGCAGGAAGTCGTCATGAATTTCTGTCCTTCTTCCAGTTTTTCCAGCAGTTCATGAGCTTCATTGCTGGTAGTATGCATAGCACCTTCCGCTACTTCTATCACATCTGCAAAGCCGACTTGTTTCAATGCTCCATATACCTGTTCGATAGAAGCCTTGAACTGTCCTAAAATAGAAGGAGCAGGTATCGCAATCACCTGTTCTCCATTACGGATTGCTTCAAGTACATCGAATATCTGAGAAATTTCGAAAATTGCGCCAAATGGACAAGCATTCAAGCATTTACCACAATAAATACATTTGCTTTCATCAATATGCTCGATATTGTGTTCATCCTTTTGAATAGCCTTTACTGGACAAGCTTCTTCACAAGGAACAGGAATGTATACGATTGCATGATAAGGACAACTCTTATGACAGATACCACAGCTAATACAAGTATCATGATCAATATGTGCCTGTCCTGTCTTTTTATCAAAATGAACTGCTCCCTTCGGACAATTCATATAGCAGCTACGTGCTACACAACCACGGCACAAGTTACTTACTTCATAGTTTACCTGCACACATGAAGAACAAGCTTCATCAATCACGCACAATATATTTTCCTTGATTTTTCCTTTACGTTCCAATGCTTTGCGGGCATATTCTGAAAGAGGAGTCAATTCATCCGTTTCATCAGTCATATCCCATCCCAGCAATGGCAAAGATTTATACTTCGTCACCGCACGTTCTTTATGAATACAGCATCTGCCTACTGCCTGCGAACGACGAGGGCTAAATTCCAAAGGAATACGGTCTATTTTTTCTATCAGTTGATTTTCTTTCCACAAAGCGACAAGATTCTCGAGCAACTTGTGGCGTACAATCATTACGTTATTCGTAAAGGCCATAATCAAAGTTGTTTATTAGTTAGTTATCCTTAAATAGTTAGTTATTCGTATCAAATAAACGGTTTTATACACCGAATTGTTTTTAAGAGTCAGACTCTGCACTGCGTAAAATCAATGTAGTAGCTCCCAAGGTAATAATAGCACCTCCTTCAATACGGACTCTATCCTTAGGACCTAACAATTCATTCATCAAAAAAGTTCCCGTCACACTGTCATTATCCCGAAGAGTATACACCACTTCGCCCTGTTTGTTACGCTTTACATGAATAATACAATGACGGCGGTCGAGGCTCGGATCGTTACTTTCAATCGGAATGTCCACTTCCGTACCTTTAGAACGACGTCCTATCACATTATCTCCCTCTTTTAAGGGAAGTACCTGCTTGAATGCGAATACATTCTCAACAACTACAATATTACCATAGTCTTGCAAACCGTCGGTTTCATCTACAACTTCCTCCCGACGATTAGCCGCATTCAATTTCGATTTACCGATACGGATTCCAAATTGTTTCTTACACTGATCACACACAAAGACGAGCGACTGCCCTTCTTCGTATTTTGTTTCATCAAATTGTATATAATTGTCACATTTCGGACATCTTACTCTTTTCATACTTTAATGCTTCAGATTATTTGTTGGAAGTAAATACCCAGGCATTCTTGAAAGCATCTTGCTTTCTCAATTCCTGTACTTTTCCATATGCACCCGTTTGCGTAGAATATTGGTCGAAAGCAATACGATATTTACCTTGAGACTCTAAGATAACAGCTTTGGTACATCCTTCTTCCTGAAACTTCTTCAGTTCCCGCTGTGCATCTGTACGGGTTGTAAGGCTTGCAATAATCACATAATACACCGGTTGAACTTTCTTAGGTTGTGCAACTGTTTTTGTTTCCTTTTTAGGAGAAGCTGTTGCGGCAGGAGTTACAGCCGATGCTGCAACTGGTTTTGCCTTTTCTACTTTCGGTTTAGAGGAAGGAGTAGAAGACTTTGCCACTTTTTCCACTTTAACAGCTACCGGTTTCAACGTATTGACATTATTCTTTCGAGAAGATTTGCGGGCAACCTCCTGCTGTACCGAAGAGCCGGCCACCTGAGTATTCACCGACTGATTGCGGATTGCATCAAACAACGTAGCAGAGCCCAGTGAAGCATAATTTGCTTCGTCCATATACGTATTTTCTACCGGAACGGACAGAACAAAGAACAATAGGATAGCAGCTGCTACAGCCACAGCCGTCTGCAACCAATAGCGCAACGGTTTCAACGCAGTATGCTGCTGAGGTATTTCTGCATCTTGCAAATCTGCAGGCAGGCTATTTTCAAGCTGAATCTTCTGTATTTGCTCTTCCGGCAAAACAGGCAAAGAAAAGCGCTGCAGACCATAAAGAGAAGGGGTAAAATAACCACCGTCGCAAGGTTCAAACCCATAACCACCGTTCATATTATAATACAACATACCCACACTGCCAAGCGAAAACTGTCCTTTCTTGTAAAGTTCCTCTTTCAGAGAAGCAACAGTCTTTTCTATCCGCCGGGTTGCATCGGGAAAGTCAGTATCATATGCCTGCATATACGATTGTACCAGCAAGCCGTCATTCATCACCAGCTGAGGATTAAATCCGATTGTACGCACAGGAGGACAATACTCCTGAGTATCTTCTTTATATACAGAAGAACGGTAATGAGCAATAAAGCCACCCAATCCCGGAACGATAACACAATCGTTCTCAAGCAGTAACACTTCGATATGTTTCGACAATTCAATCATAATTGCAAAATTAATATTTTTTTCCGTAAACCTACAAACTTTCGTTTCCATTTCTCGGTCGGCTTCTTTTTTTGTTTTACTTTTGCATCGCATATAGAAACAGAAGAAATAACTATGAATATCGCAATTGTAGGAACCGGATATGTCGGTTTGGTTACAGGTACTTGCTTCGCCGAAACAGGAGCAAATGTGTATTGTGTAGATACAAACAAAGAAAAGATAGAAGCCTTGAAAAAAGGCATTATACCAATATACGAACCAGGATTGGAAGACATGGTGCTGCGCAATGTAAAAGCAGAACGCCTGCATTTCACCACTTCTCTGGAAGAATGTCTGGATAAGGTCACCATCGTATTCTGTGCGGTAGGAACCCCTCCCAATGAAGATGGAAGTGCCGACCTTTCGTATGTGCTGGATGTGGCCCGTACCATCGGTTCCTGCATGAATCAATATGTACTGGTCGTTACAAAAAGTACCGTACCGGTAGGTACTGCCAAAAAAGTAAAAGCAGCCATTCACGAAGAACTGGAAAAAAGAGGATGCTCCATCGAGTTCGATGTTGCTTCGAATCCGGAATTCCTGAAGGAGGGCAATGCCATCAGCGACTTCATGACTCCAGACCGCGTTGTAGTAGGAGTTGAATCAGATAAGGCTAAAGAACTGATGACCAAGCTTTACCGTCCGTTCCTGCTCAACAATTTCCGTGTAATTTTCATGGATATTCCATCGGCAGAGATGACAAAATATGCTGCAAATTCCATGCTGGCTACCCGTATCAGTTTTATGAACGATATCGCCAATTTGTGCGAACTGGTAGGAGCCGATGTAAACATGGTACGCAGCGGTATCGGTTCTGACAGCCGCATCGGACGCAAGTTCCTTTATCCAGGATGCGGATATGGAGGTTCCTGCTTCCCTAAAGACGTAAAAGCTCTTATCAAAACCGCAGAAGAAAACGGATACAGCATGCGTGTACTGAAAATGGTAGAAGAAGTAAACGAAGCACAGAAAGATATTCTGTTCCGTAAACTGCAGAAATATTACAACGGCAATCTGGAAGGCAAAACCATTGCCATGTGGGGGCTGGCCTTCAAGCCGGAAACAGACGACATGCGCGAAGCGCCTGCACTGGTACTTATCAAAAAACTCAAGGAAGCCGGCTGCCAGATTCGGGCATACGATCCGGCTGCTATGGAAGAAGCCAAACGCAGAGTGGGAGATACCATATATTACGCACGCGATATGTACGATGCCCTTCTCGATGCCGATGCCCTTCTGATGGTGACCGAATGGAAGGAATTCCGTTTGCCGGCATGGGGAGTAATCAAGAAAACCATGAAAGCGCCGGTTATCTTCGACGGAAGAAATATATACGATGGAAACGAGCTGAATGATTTAGGTTTTGTGTACCATTGTATAGGAAAATAACAGATTATCAACCTAATCGGAATAACATGAAAGAATTACATATCAAGAAACTGGCAGCATGCGGAGAGATAAAACCCGAGCAGATTCCTTCTTTATTTGAAAAGGAACAAATTGCATATCATGCTGTAGACAACGTAAACTGGAAAGAATATCCGTACAAGCCGGAAATGAGATTTGCCGTTGCCCACACAGGCGACCGTATTCTCTTGCATTACCACATTACCGAAGAAAGTGTACGTGCCGTGGCACCTGCAGACAACGGACGGGTATGGGAGGATGCCTGTGCAGAGTTTTTTATCCAGCCTGACGAAAAAGAAGACGTATACTATAACTTTGAGTGCAACTGTGCCGGCACCTTGCTGATAGAATTCGGACGGGTAGGCGACCGTATGCATGCTCCTTCCGAAGCACTGGACAGCGTATCCCGATGGGCTTCACTCGGAAGAACTCCTTTCGAAGAAAAAGTGGGTTTATGTACTTGGGATTTAACGCTGATAATTCCCGTATCTGCATTCTTCCGTCATTCTATCCTCAATCTGGATGGCCTGACTGCACGTGCCAATTTCTACAAGTGTGGCGATTTACTGCAGACACCTCACTTCCTGTCGTGGAGTCCTATCGACTTGCCTAAACCTTGTTTCCATTGTCCCGAGTTTTTCGGAAAAATCTATTTCGACAAATAAAAAGGAGAACAGAGCATGAAAGGAAAAACCGTACTGATAACCGGAGCCACCAGTGGCATTGGCGAAGGCTGTGCCCGTAAGTTTGCAGCCATGGGCTCGAACTTGATTCTGAACGGCAGAAACATCGAAAAACTCAACCAGTTGAAAGAAGAGCTCACCGCCTTGGGAGTAGAAGTACTTACTCTGCCTTTCGACGTAAGAGACCGTGCTGCCATGCGCGCAGCCATCGACTCCCTGCAAGGCTCGTGGCAGCAGATTGATGTACTGATAAACAATGCCGGACTGGTAATCGGGGTAGACAAAGAATTTGAAGGGAATCTTGACGAGTGGGACATTGTGCTCGACACCAATATAAAAGCCTTACTCTCCATGACACGGATGATTGTGCCAGGCATGGTCGCACGCGGACGCGGACACATCATCAATATCGGTTCCATTGCCGGCGATGCAGCCTATCCGGGAGGAAGTGTATATTGTGCTACCAAAGCCGCTGTAAAAGCCTTGTCGGACGGACTCCGGATCGACCTGGTAGACACTCCGCTGCGCGTAACGAACATTAAGCCGGGTATGGTGGAAACGAATTTCACTGTGGTACGTTATCGTGGCGACAAGCAGCGTGCCGATGACTTCTACAGGGGTATCCGCCCACTGACAGGTGATGACATTGCCGAAGTAGTCTACTATGCAGCTTCGGCCCCCGAACACGTCCAGATAGCCGAAGTACTGGTTATGCCTACTCATCAAGCTACCGGGACCATCAGTTATAGAGAAAAATAATTTTTATTCTTATCTTATATCATCAGGTGTATCGTTGGTTTATGCCAGCCATACACCTGTTTTTCTTTACACAGCCTTTTGTCTCTTTTCCTATTCTGACATTTTGACAAGCAAAACGGATGTTTTCTTTCTTAAAACAGAGAAAAAGGCTTTTTCTGCTAACATACATTTCAGACAAAATCTTTACTCACGATGTAAAAATTCTCTCATTCAAGCCGAAAACAGCGCTTAAAACATGCTTTACAGCATATATTTACCTTCATTGTTACCCCTAATCACGACTTGAATCGAAGCCTTCCGATTCAAGTATCATCAGCTTACGCGACTAATAACGTTTGCTATCGCGACCATTCGCGTTTCCAATTCTTGCTAAATGCGGAAAAACAGAATACCTTAAAACCGATTTTCCAGCAAATTTCCTTCATAAGTACATAAAAAATCCATCGTTTATCCGATAACAAAACGATGGATTTAAGTTTAAATATCATATAAAAAGACATTCTTCTCCGCATTTCTTTTCCTTGAAGTCTTATTACACACCAATTCATTGTCTTCCCGTTTTCAGAAAGGTTCAAAAAACCGGCAAAATCACAACCATTCCCGAATACGTGTGCAAATAACGCCGTGTAGAAGCATCAGAATTGACACTTTGTCATTCGGCATATCAAGAAAAGAAGGAGAGAAGCAGAAACTTTCATTTTGTCAGAAAGAATACATTCTCTTTTTATTGCCTTATTTTTGACATGTTTTCTAACTTAACAACAAAGGTATTTATCTCATTTATTATTTTCTTTATTATTTCATGCCGCTTAGAAAAAGATATCAATCTAAATGTTCCATCACACAAAAAGTCCGAGCAACAAATTTTCTCTTCTTCAGTACAAGACAAATATTTCCAACATATCCAATCTTCATCTTCATTATATTCATTATTTTCTTTTACTAAAGATTTTATGGCAGTATGATAATTCTCTGGTATTGCATAATTTTCATCATTATAAATTCCCCAAAACAACCAATCACCATACTCGGAACTTACATAAATAGGAAGTTTATTTTCAGTTGTAATTACTAAATCTAAATCTATTTTTCTTTGTTTAGGTCCTCCATGAACTAAGGTATCTATTGTTTCATTTAAAACTGGTTGAACTATATTATATCCTTGCTTTTGGAATCCTTCACTTAGTTCTTTCCAAAATTCATATAAAGTATGCCAATAGACATGCTTCATATTATCCATCAGCATTTTGGCACTAAAAAGATTATCATCATTATTTCCGATAATACGCATTAATTCTTTTCTTTCTTCTATTGTTATATCATTATTTGTCATATGCTCTATTAATTTTATATACTGAATTATAGATTCACGTAAAGCTGGTTTATCATAGCATTCCTTTACACATTTTTTCATCCAATTCAGTATTTCTTGTGAGTAAGAAATACACTTTACCTTTTCAGACAACATAGGATAGTACCCCATTGTCGACAAACTTTCTTCGCTAGGTTCGTGGCCATCTAATGTTAAATAATATACCTCAATATTGTCCTCTGGAATTCTATCTTCTTCAATAATCCTTTTATAATACCTCTCAAGCTGTCCATCTTCTTCACTATTCGAATCTCCGCTATATATCTTATTCTCAATTATAATAGCAGAATTCTGCATTCTATCAATAAGTAAAATATCAATTCTTTTATACTCACTTCTTTCTAAATTATTAGGATGTATTTCAACAGTTGCACTTTCATATTTAAAGCTACTATTTATAATTACCAAAAACAGATCTAGTAATTTATTTACTAATTTATGGCTTCCTTTTATATCTAATAATGAAGAAATAAAACGAGAATGGAGAAATGTTTCGTCAGATTCTTTTTTTAATATAGTAAAGAGGTTAAAACAATCTTCTTGAAGTTCTCGTTTTAAACTTTTTTCTCTCACGACATTTATATCACGTAATAAATAGCCTATTTCTTTCATTGGAATTTACATTATCATAACACATACTGCGCCAAAACTCTCTGCACCTCCGCTACATTCGACTCACGGCCAAACTGTTGCTCCAGCGGCTCATCACAACCCCGTACCCAGATTTTTATTTCTGCATCCATATCAAACGTACCGGCAGTTTCCACCGAGAACCGTTCGATAGAACGGTAGGGAATAGAATAATATTCCTTCTTTTTGCCCGTCACCCCCTGCGTGTCCTGTATAATCAGGCGTTTGTTGGTAAATACCCACTTATCACGTATCAGTTTATACGCTTTTTCTATTTTCTCCCCCTCGCACAGTAAAGGCTGATATTCATTTTTCAAAGCATTGGCATCCATTTCGGATACATTTCCCAAAAGAGCATTAAAAAGTCCCATAGTATTGTTATTAAGTAAAACATTTTCTCCCTTGCCTGCATTTTAAACACAAGACAAGGGAGAATTATAAATCAGATTATTATTTCTTATCCTTCAACCATCTGTCGAGCCAGTTGAAGAAAGTTCTTTGCCATAAAATTCCATTCTGAGGCTTCAGCACCCAGTGATTTTCATCGGGGAATACAAGAAGTTGGGCAGGTACTCCTCTCAACTTAGCCGCATTAAAGGCAGCCATACCTTGTGAAGCAAGGATACGGTAGTCTTTTTCTCCGTGAATACAAAGAATAGGAGTATCCCATTTATCAACAAACAAATGCGGAGAATTGGCATAACTGCGCTGCACAGCCGGATTTTCTTTGTCCCAATACGGACCACCCAAGTCCCAGTTTGCAAACCAAAGTTCTTCGGTTTCCAGATACTGTTGCTCCATGTTGAAGAATCCGTCGTGCGCAATAAAGGCTTTAAACCGCTTGTTATGATGTCCGGCAAGCCAGTATACAGAATATCCGCCGAAACTTGCTCCTACACAGCCTAAACGGTCTTTATCTACGTAAGGTTCCTGAGCAATATCATCGATAGCACTCAAATAATCGTCCATACAATGACCACCATAATTGGTGCTTATTTCCTCCAGCCATTCCATACCGAATCCCGGCAATCCGCGACGGTTCGGAGCAATAACGATATAATCATTTGCTGCCATAATCTGCAAATTCCATCGATAGCTCCAGAACTGGCTGACAGGACTTTGCGGTCCACCTTCACAGAAGAGAAGGGTAGGATACTTCTTATTCGGATCGAAATTGGCAGGATAAACTACCCACGAAAGCATATCTTTTCCATCCACTGTCTTTGTCCAACGTGGCTCAACCTTACCCAAGTTCAACTGACTGAAAATATGGTCGTTTTCTTTAGTGATACGCACCACTTCCGTTTTTTTCTTCAGACTTACAGTAAAGAGTTCATCGGCTGCGCTCAAAGAATGGCGTTTGGTAAGCAACTGCTTATCATTCAGAACAGCTACCGAAGCATAGTCGTACATACCGTCTGTCAGCTGCTTTACTTCACCCTTAAGGTTTGTACTATGAATCATGCTGGTAGCATGCCATACACCGGTAAAATACAGAGTCTTTCCATCCGGTGCCCAGCAATAATCGTCTACTCCCGACTGGAATGATTCAGTCACATAGGTTTTCTGCCCGCTCTTCAAATCCATTACACACAAACGGTTACGGTCGCTTTCATAGCCGTCACGTTCCATGCTTTGCCATGCAATCCGTTTACCGTCTGGCGAGAACTTAGGGTTGGTATCATAACCCATATTCTTATCTGCAGCATCCTCTTTACACAGATTGCGTGTCTGCTTGCTTTCTATATCGTAGAGATAAATATCCGAATCGGTAGATACAGAATATTCTTTTCCAGTTTTTTTACGGCACGTATAAGCAATCTGCTTTGAATCAGTGCTCCATGCTATCTGTTCGATACCTCCAAAAGGTTTCATAGGCGACTCATAAGGCTCACCTTGCAGAATATCGGTTGCCTGTCCTACTTTATTGCCATCAAACGAAGCCACAAACGGATGGGGTACAGACTGCACCCATTCATCCCAATGCTTGTACATCAGATCGTCTATTACCATACCGCTGGCTTTATCCAGGTCGGGATACAAATCCGAGGTACGTTTACCGTATTTTACCTGAGAGATAAAGACCACTTTGCTTCCATCGGGAGAAAATCGGAAACCTTCTATATCTCCTTCATAATTTGAAAGCTGTTTGCGTCCGGAGCCATCTATATTCATCTCCCATATCTGAGAGCTTCCTCCTTCCGAAGTAAGGAAAGCAATCTTCTGACCTCCTTTAATCCATGCAGGCTCCATCTCGCTGGCTGCGCCTGTAGTAAGTAGAGTATTTTCCGAACCATCTGCATTCATTATATAAATTACAGTATGGCTTTTGTTTGCCTTTACACTATAATAAGATACGGTATAAACAATCCGTTTGCCATCGGGAGAGACACTCGAACTGCCGATACGCCCCATTGCCCACAACGCTTCAGGAGTAAGGCGGCCGTCTTTGACCGTAACTTCCTGCTTACCGATAATTTCTGCAGCCACACCAGGCTCAATATGTGCTGCTGATGCAGCCAGCACCATAGCAGCCGTCATCGTCATAAAATTCTTATTCATTTATTTCTCGTTTTTAAAGTTGAATATTCTTCCTTGTCCTACAAATGTACAAAAAAGAGCGTATAGAAAAGAAAAGAGCGACTTACTTTTAGGTAAATCGCTCTTGATATCTATTCTCCGAAAGAATTTATTTTTTATTCAGACGGTCTTGACGTTCTTTCTGAAGACGTTCCTGCTCTTTCTGCAAAGCTTCCAGTTTTGCCATCAGACCACTGGTCTTCTTCTGCGAAGGAGCTTTCTTATTGGCTTCCAACTGAGCCAGCAACTTCTTCTCATCAGTCATACGACGCATAATCCACATGGTAAGAATACCAATCAAACTTGAAATAAAGTAGTAGTAGCTCAATCCCGATGCATATTCATTAAAGATAAAGAAGAACATCACCGGCATGATATACATCATCCATTTCATAGCTGCCATCTGCGGATTATTACCCATATCCTGCTGTTTCATCATGATAATCTGATTCAATACAGTAGCCACACTAAACAGCAAACAGAACAGGCTCAAATGATTTCCCAGCAAAGGAATATTGGTACTCCAGCTAATTAAATCATCGTACGAAGACAAATCGTCTGCCCACAAGAAACTTTGCTGACGGAGTTCGATAGCATTCGGAACAAAGAAGAACAATGCCATAAACACCGGAGTCTGAATCAGCATCGGAAGACATCCTCCCATTGGGCTTACTCCATACTGGCTATAAAGCGCCATTGTTTCCTGCTGTTTCTTCAATGCATCTTCCTTGTTCGGGTATTTAGCGTTAATCTTATCGACGTAAGGCTTCAAAGCACGCATTTTAGCCGACGACATAAACGACTTGTAAGTAGTAGGCAATACCAATACTTTTACAATGATAGTCATCAGCAAGATAACAAGTCCCATGCTGAGTCCCCAGCTTGATAACCAGTCGAACAGGTTGATTGTAAACCAACGGTTAATCAGGCGGATAATAGGCCATCCCAGATAAACCAAGTCTTCCAACTCCTGATCTTTGTCTTTAAAACTCAAATCATTGGTAGCCAGCAGTGTCTTGAAATGATTCGGACCGAAATAGAACTGGAAACGACTTGGAGTAGCTCCTGTAGGGTCGAATGCAGTTTCCATATCTGCCTGATAATTCTTCATGTAGCCGCTACCTTTCTGTTCCATTCTTGACTCGAGAGTTGCATTCTCAAAGTTTTTCTCTGCCATAAATACGCAAGAGAAATACTGATTCTTGAATGCTACCCAATCCAGTACTTCAGGAATTGTTTCTTTCTCATCTTTTGTTTCACTCAGATAATCGAAACTATCTCCATTAGGCTTATAGGTAAGCGACGTATAACGCTGCTCGAATGTATATCCTTTCTCCATCTGACGCGCACGCTGCTTCCAGTTGATGCTCATGCTACGAGAGGAAGGAGAGAAGAAGTTCTGCATACCAGTCGCCTGCACAGTAAAGTCAACTACATACGACTCGGGCAACAATTTGTATGTAAAGTCCAAATGCCCTCCATTTCCGGCATTCAGACGCATAGTAACAGTAGAATCGGTTACCTGAGTAGTTTCAAAAAACATCTGTTCGGTCAGAATATTTTCATTCTTTCCTGCAAATCCAAAGTTCAAAGAAGCATCTGTACCATCAAACAAAACCAGTGGTTCATGTTTCTGGTCATTATACTCTTTCAGCATGGCCTTGCATACTCGTCCTCCTTTATTTGTAAGAGTGAGCTGTACCAGATCGTTTTCCAGTGTAGTAAACTGTTCTGTTCCTTGTGTTGCAGAAAACAGAGCAGAAGTTGAATCAATCTGAATGGTTTTTGCCGCTGCTTCTTCTTGTGCTTTGCGTATTTCTTCTTGTTTTTGGGCTACCGCCTGAATAGAGTCCTGATAGTGTCTTGCACGCTCCATTTCCTCCTGACTGGGGCGATTCCAAATGCCAAATCCGACAATGACCACTCCAATCAGTGCGAATCCCACTAACGTGTTTTTATCCATTTTTTCTATTTATATAATTAATACCTATTATTTTTCAATAGCTGCTTTTATGAACGACAAGAACAGAGGATGCGGTTTCAGTACTGTACTACTGTATTCAGGATGGAACTGAGTACCGATGAACCATTTCAAGGTCGGTATTTCTACGATTTCCACCAAATCTGATTCAGGATTGATACCTACACATTTCATACCGGCATTTTCGAATTCTTTCTTATAGTCGTTATTGAATTCATAACGATGACGGTGACGTTCCTGAATATGTTCACTCTGGTATGCCTGATAAGCTTTAGAAGTAGGATCAAGCACACATTCATAAGCTCCCAAACGCATTGTTCCACCCATATTGGTGATTGATTTCTGTTCTTCCATAATGTCAATCACATTGTGCGGAGTCTTTTCATCCATTTCACGGCTGTTGGCATCTGCATATCCCAATACATTGCGGGCAAATTCGATAGCGATACATTGCATACCCAGACAAATACCAAATGTCGGTACATCGTGTGTACGGCAATACTTGATAGCAACAAACTTACCTTCAATACCACGCTGGCCAAATCCCGGACAGATAATAATTCCATCCATATCCTTCAATTGTTCCTCTACATTCTCGTCGGTCAATTTCTCGCTATTGATGAAATGAATATCAGCTTTACGGTCGTTGTAAGTAGCAGCCTGCGACAAAGCCTCAAGAATAGATTTGTATGCATCCTGCAAATCATATTTACCCACCAAACCGATTTTCACTTTTTCCGTTGCTTTATTACGACGGTTCAAGAAATCTCTCCACGGACCTAAAGAAGGAGTTTCGCCTACAGGCAATCCCATCTTTTGAAGAATAGTTACATCCAGGTTCTGCTCCTGCATACGCAAAGGAACTTCGTAAATAGTCGGCATATCCATTGACTGAATAACGGCATTGTCGTCTACATTGCAGAAGAGGGCAACCTTTTTCTTCAGGTTAGTACTCAATTCATGTTCTGTACGCAATACCAGGATATCCGGCTGAATACCTACAGACTGCAATTCTTTTACAGAATGCTGAGTAGGTTTAGTCTTCAATTCACCAGCCGCAGCCAAATAAGGTACATAAGTAAGGTGTACACACAAAGCATTCTTACCCAATTCCCATTTCAACTGACGGATACTTTCCAAGTAAGGCAATGATTCAATATCACCTACAGTTCCTCCGATTTCGGTAATTACGAAGTCGAACTTGTATTTATTACCAAGCAACTTCACATTGCGTTTGATTTCATCCGTAATGTGAGGGATAATCTGGATTGTCTTACCCAAATAATCACCACGGCGTTCCTTGTCGATTACACTCTTGTAGATACGTCCGGTGGTAATGTTGTTTGCCTTTGTTGTCTGAATACCCAAAAAGCGTTCATAGTGACCAAGGTCGAGGTCGGCTTCATGTCCGTCTACCGTTACATAACACTCTCCGTGTTCGTAAGGATTCAAGGTTCCCGGATCGATATTGATATACGGGTCAAACTTCTGGATGGTAACGCTATAGCCTCTTGCTTGAAGCAATTTACCAATAGATGATGAAATAATACCTTTACCCAATGAAGAGGCAACACCACCTGTTACGAAAATGTACTTTGTTTCTGCCACAATCGAATATTTTTAAATGATTTGTTTTCTTAAAACTATTATTCAAAGATGCAAAATTATAAAAAAATGCCGAAACTCATAGCATGATAACGTGAAAACATACGAATGTTAAGGTTCATTTTGCTTTTCGTTCTTCATGTTCTGTTGCATTCCAATAAGAGTCGAGAGATAAAAATTGCCTCTTCGTATATTAAATTAGTAGAATCGTCAACAAAACACATACAAACTTTGTTTTTTGAAATAATTCTTAAAAAATAATTGTACTTTTGCAGAAATTACATACATAAAATAGCGATGAAAAAGATAGGCATTTTTCTTATAGTCCTTACTTTATATAGCAAAGGATATTCACAAACATCTACAGACAATCTACTTGTCAATGACACAATATTGACAAATACCACTCTTGTAAAAGACAGTACTATAACCCAAAGAGCTACAAAAGAGACTAAAAGCGACATTTTCGTACGAGATACTGTTGCTATTGATTCCATGCATAGAGTTATTCAAATACTATTGGCAGATACAATAGCAGCTCCCTCCAAGAGTATAGCAGCAGACTCGCTTTCTTTGCGAAAAAAGAATATTGTAGAAATAAATCCTATTGTTTTACAATTTAACCGTTTTCTGTACAAATACCGTAGCGACCGGAAAGAGTGGTGCGAACGCTGGGATGACATTTATTTGCCAGCTCCTGATATCCGCTCGAATGCAGACTACTATAAACTGTCTATGCCGGCAACTTATTATAGCGCTCCCATAGAACAAGCTATGAGTATAGAAGGATGGACACCAAAAATTCCGTTCATCAAAGAAAATGTGGAACACGATTCCTTGTTTCAAGTTCCTCATGTAACGACTTCAGCTGATATTGACCGGGCCATCAACAAACAATTACTTAGTTTTTATTTGCAATATCCGAACTTGGTAAATAAAAACGAGATGCAATTAAAGGACTTGGAGCCTCTCTCAGAGGAGTTAATCATAAAAAGACCAAGAAGAGAATATGTGTATGGCCTTCTGACAACTCCGACACATGTACACGGAGTGCAAGAACAGGATTTATCTGTTGCCAAACCTAATTTCTGGAAGATTGCTGGTAATGCAGACGTACAGTTCTCTCAAAATTATGTATCCGACAACTGGTACAACGGAGGTGAGAGTGTAAAAACTTTGTTGGGAAACTTGTTATGGCAGTTCAATTATGATGATCGTCAAAAGGTTCAGTTTGAAAACAAGATAGAGTGGAAGATGGGATTTGTTACTACTCCTTCTGATACCGTACATAAGTTCAAGCCCAATAACGATATGGTTCGTTTAAGCTCCAAGTTAGGATACAAAGCCATTGCCAACTGGTATTATACTTTGTCTGGAGAATTCAAGACTCAGTTATTCTCCAACTATGACACCAATTCAGATAATCTGATTGCTGCTTTATTCTCTCCGGCCGAATTGAACCTCGGTCTTGGTATGGACTATAAATATAATAAAGATGGCGTTTGCAATTTGTCTGTACTGGTCAACCCTTTCAACTACACCCGATACAGTGTAGCAAGCAGCAAGGTAGACCCGACAAAGTATAACATTAAAGCAGGAAAGAAAGTAGAAAATCAGTTGGGTTCTCGTTTGGAAGTAACATTAAACTATAAGATTCTTTCTAATTTGATGTGGGATTCAAAATTCTCATATACCACTAACTACGAAAAAGTATTATCCGACTGGGAAAACACTTTCACTTTCGTGTTCAATCGCTTTTTCTCAACCAAACTCTTTGTACACACTCGTTTCGACGATTCAGTAACAAGAGCTGAAGGAGATAGCTACTTCCAATTACAGGAACTTTTGAGTCTGGGATTCAGCTATGCATGGTAATCTCTAAACAATACAATACTTCTAACCCAAAAGAAACATAAACACAATGCCCTCATTTGTACAAGTACTAGACTTTATCGGAACTTTTGCATTCGCTATCAGTGGAATTCGTTTGGCTTCTGCCAAACGTTTCGACTGGTTTGGAGCTTATGTTGTAGGATTGGTAACCGCTATTGGTGGTGGAACTTTGCGTGATGTCCTTTTAGATGTACCTCCAGCTTGGATGCAGGACCCGTTCTATGTAATATGTACGGCTTTTGCCATGTTATTCGTTATTTTATTTAGCAAACACCTTATTCATCTAAACAATACATTCTTCATATTCGACACCATTGGTTTAGCTCTTTTTACCGTCGTAGGTGTAGAACGAAGTATAGCTGCAGGATATCCGTTTTGGGTAGCCATTATTATGGGTAGTATGACCGGAGCAGCCGGTGGAGTTATCCGCGATGTATTCATCAATGAGATTCCTCTTATTTTCCGCAAGGAGATTTATGCTATGGCTTGTGTAGTAGGCGGCATTGCTTACTGGATTTGCGCCTTAGCTGGTGTAGAATCATATATTTCTCAAATCGTAAGTGGTTCTACCGTATTTCTTACTCGTGTACTGGCTGTAAAATATCATATTACTCTTCCTATATTAAAAGGCGATCCTGAGCATGAAAATGAAGCTTAGCTTTTTCCTGATATGGAGTGCTTTTATATTTAACCTCCCCACACAGGCTTCTATATACCAAGACAGCATAAAGGTAGAGAAGTTGCTTCATACCGGAGCATCACTTCCCAGTGATAGCTGTCGAACTCTTTTTTACGGCCAAGCATTTTTAGACAAACCTTATGCAGCAGGAACTTTAGAAACAAAAGGAGAGGAGAGGCTGGTCGTATGCCTCGACTCTTTGGATTGTACTACCTTCGTAGAAACTGTACTAGCTCTCGTTTTGACCGAGCAAGAAAACAATTTGACTTATAAGGCATTTATACATAACCTGACACGTATACGCTACCGAAACGGAATTATAAACGGATATTCTTCCCGTTTGCACTATTTCAGCGATTGGGTAAAAAACAACGAATCAAAAGGCTTTTTACATGAACGTACCCAAGATTTGAGCCATTCTTCATACCCACTGACATTGTCTTTTATGACAAGCCATCCGAAGGCTTATCCCGCATTGAAGGACAACCCCTTAGAGGTAGAGAAGATGCGCACAATAGAAGCTCAATGGCAAGATAAAATCATATTTTATATCCCCAAACAACGGTTGGACCAACCTATAAAAGAACTTCCTATACATAATGGAGATATACTGGCATTAACCACTTCCATTAAAGGATTAGACGTAGTACACATGGGCTTTGCATGCTGGATAAAAGGGAAATTACACTTGCTTCATGCCTCATCAGCAAAAGGAAAAGTTATTCTAGATTCTGTATCTCTGTACGAATATTCTAAAAACAAGAACGCACACACGGGCATTCGGGTAATTTCCGTGTGTGCGTTTCCTCGCTAATTAAAATACAGATTCCTTTTATCAATACGCGAAAATAGGATAATCCTTCATTGTATTATTGACGCGTGCGCGTACCGATGCAATAACCTCTTCGTTATCTACATTCGACAATACAGTTTCAATCATCTCAGCAATTTCATACATCAGGTCTTCCTTTGCTCCACGTGTAGTAATTGCCGGTGTACCTAAACGAATACCAGAAGTCTGGAATGCCGAACGAGTATCAAACGGTACCATATTCTTATTCACAGTAATATCAGCCGATACAAGAGCTTTTTCTGCAACTTTACCAGTCAAGTCCGGATATTTGCTACGCAAGTCTACCAGCATGGAATGATTGTCTGTACCACCCGATACAATAGTGAAACCACGATCCATCAAAGCCTGAGCCAGGACAGCAGCATTCTTCTGTACCTGTTTCTGATATTCCTTATATTCCGGCTGCAAACATTCCCCAAAAGCCACAGCTTTAGCAGCAATTACATGTTCCAGAGGACCACCCTGAATACCCGGGAACACAGCAGAATCCAGCAACTGAGACATCATCTTAATTTCGCCTTTAGATGTTGTCTTTCCCCATGGGTTAGGGAAGTCTTTACCCATCATAATTACACCACCACGCGGACCACGCAAAGTCTTATGAGTAGTAGAAGTTACGATATGTGCATATTTCACAGGATTATCCAGCAAACCTGCAGCAATCAATCCGGCAGGATGAGCCATATCTACCATAAAAATAGCTCCTACCTTATCAGCTATTTCACGCATACGTTTATAATCCCACTCACGAGAATAAGCAGAACCACCACCGATAATCATTTTCGGGCGTTCACGCAATGCAATTTCTTCCATCTGATCATAATCTACTCTTCCGGTTTCCTTATTCAGATTGTATTCGCACGGATGATAAATGATACCTGATGTATTAACTGCAGAACCATGAGACAAATGACCTCCATGTGCCAGATTCAAGCCCATGAATTTATCACCAGGATTTAATACAGCGAGAAAAACAGCAGCATTAGCCTGTGCTCCAGAGTGAGGCTGTACATTTGCCCATTCAGCTCCAAAGATCTGTTTCAACCGGTCGATAGCAATCTGTTCGCTCTGATCGACTACTTCACATCCTCCATAATAGCGTTTTCCCGGATAACCTTCGGCATATTTATTTGTCAGACAAGAACCCATTGCCTGCATCACTTGATCACTTACAAAATTCTCGGAAGCAATCAACTCAATACCTTTAAGCTGACGCTGATGCTCCTTCTCAATAATGTCAAAAATTAAATCGTCTCGTTTCATATAATCCTGTCTTTTAAAGATAAATGAATATTAAAAAATCACGCCTAAAGAAAAACTCATCACATTCCGCCGGCGTTTGATTATTATTTCCTGTTCGTTATACGGGGCTTCTGTAGCTCCCCGATTGAAATCAACTCCCTCAGACATGTTATGTAACCCCATCTCATATCTGAAATCGAAAAAGATATTGGAGACATTAACAGCCAGTCCTATCACCGCACTGAAATTAAATGGGCGTATAGACTCCTTTATATCCTGTTGATAAAAACCGGTATATTCACATTTCGTGTATTTGTCCCACGTATAGGCAACTTTAGGACCAACGAAAAAAGCCATACCGTAAGGATAAACATCTACAAATTTATATCCATAAAGCAAAGGAACATCGACAGAATGAATTGTCGTCTTGACCAATGCATTACTTTTCAAAAAATCAATGTTTTCTGTAGTCTGATTAATAGAAATACTTCCTTTTGCAATATGGTAGGAAGCTTCTGTCTGGAGAAAATGATGCTTCTTAAGATTAAAGCGAACGAAAAAAGAGGCAAAATATCCTACTTTATAATTATTTTGAATATGATCAAGTGAATAATCACCCAACTTGAATTCATCAATAAAAAACATGGACGAATTGAATCCTGCCTTTACTCCTATATTAACCTTGGCATCGTGCACACCACTTTGCAAATTCTCTGCCGATTGTGCCCATAAGTCTGCACACACAAAGAAATGCCACAGTAATATAAGTAAGGCTATTCTTCTCATGCTATCTGGTATTTTTTATTTTATTCTTTTCTACCGACCATCCAAACTTGCCAATTTTATCTCCCAACTCATAGTATCCTCCGTGGGCGTATACCAGTAAATTGGATTGCGCCAGTTCAAATTTTCCAGTTTCCGTATTCAGGTACTTGTCATCCGCCTTCACATTTACCACATTAGCAATAAACATATCATGCGAGCCTAAAGAAATAATCTCTTTCACCCTACATTCTATACACAGCGGCGATTCTTCAATAAGAGGACAACTTACTACCTCACACTTACCAGGTGTAAGTCCCATTTCAGCAAACTTATTGAAAGATTTTCCGGAACGTACCCCACACCAGTCGGTTGCATAAGCCATATCCTTCGTTGTCAGATTAATGACAAACTCCATATTTTTCTTCAAAATAGGATAGGAGTGGCGTTCCGGCCGTACAGAGATATAACACATAGGAGGGTTGGTACAAATTGTACCGACCCACGCTATGGTAATAATATTATATTCACTCTCATTGCTTCCGCATGTAACTAAAACGGCAGGCAACGGATAAATCATTGTTCCGGGTTTCCAGTTCTGCTTCATCAAATCAGCTTTATATTATCTTTATGCTGTTCTTTTTCGCAATAATGGCATTTCAATATTCCGTTTTCCTTATCTACTACATGAAACCAGGTTTGCATGGGTTCATTATTAGTAATACATTTAGGATTATTGCATTTTACAATGCCTTTCAACTCATCGGGCATCACCACCTGTTTTTTCTCTACCACTTCATAATCGCGGATGATATTCAGTTTTACGTTAGGAGCAACAACCGATAAACGGCTGATTTCCTCGTCAGTAAAGAAACGGTCGGCAATTTTAATGATTCCTTTCTTTCCCAATTTCGCACTCTCAAAATTATTACCGATGGTTATGTTTGTATCCATATGAGGTAAATCAAGCAGCGAAACCACTGTAAATAATTTATCAGAAGGTATATGGTCAATCACAGTACCGTTTTTTAAAGCGGCAACCTGCAGTTCTTTCTTTTCATTCATAAGACTTTCTTATTTTTATTTTAATGTATCGGCTTTCACTTCGTCCAAGGTAATACCCAAAACATCGCATAAAATAGCCTGACGAGCGTACAAACCATTTTGTGCCTGCTGGAAATAATATGCTTTTTCATTATCATCCACATCATAAGCAATTTCGTTTACACGAGGAAGCGGATGCAGAATACGCAGATTAGGATGAGTATGTTCCAACATTTTATTATGAAGAATATATACATCCTTCACTCTCTCATATTCCATCAGATCGGTAAAGCGTTCACGCTGTACACGAGTCATGTACAAAATATCAGCGTCGGCAATTGTTTCTTCTGTAAAATCAGTATGCTCTACATAATTGATATGATGCTGTTTACAGTACAATTTATATTCATCAGGCATCTTCAATTCTTCTGGAGCAATAAAATGGAATGTAGGATTGAAATGGCGCATGGCCATCAGCAAAGAATGTACGGTACGACCATATTTAAGGTCACCTACCATATAAATATTCAGATTTTCCAGTGTTCCCTGTGTTTTGTATATGGAATAAAGGTCGAGCATAGTTTGTGAAGGATGTTGGTTTGCTCCATCACCGGCATTTACGATTGGCACTGGCGCCACCTCACTGGCATATCTTGCTGCCCCTTCCAGATAATGGCGCATTACAATAATGTCAGCATAATTACTCACCATCATAATGGTGTCTTTCAGCGTTTCTCCTTTCGACGAACTGGTAACTTTCGGATCGGTAAATCCAATTACTCGAGCCCCCAGGCGGTTGGCTGCAGTCTCAAAGCTCAAACGGGTACGGGTAGATGGTTCAAAGAAAAGGGTTGCGACTACTTTTTCGGCCAACAGACGGCGATTTGGCTTCTTTTCAAACTCTCTTGCCATTTCCAATAAGTAAAGTATCTTCTCTTTGGAATGTTCGGCAATAGTAACTAAGCTTCTTTTTTCCATATCAACGGTTTTATATTTGTTTTTATTTAACCGGAGTTCAAAGGTAAACAAAAAAAACGGAACAGCAAAAAACGGAACTGTCAAAAATAGATGCGAATAAGCATGTTTTATATAGATAAGAAAAACAGTTTTCAGAATCACTTTGTGGTTTTATCAATTGAATGTCAAACGTTTGAAAAAAGAAGAATTCCAAATATATTTTTACAAAAAAAATGTGAGCAAAAACATCAAGTCTATTATCACTACAAATACTTCTATTACCATAGATTTGTATCGCTATAAACGCAGACCAGCGGTACTGATAATACAGTCTACGCTAATAGTAACGTTTTTTCTACACGCCGATATCGTCAACCTTTTGTCATACAAAAAGTTTTTCATACATTTGCACAAATGTATCGAACTCAAAAACAATGAGAAAAAAAGTCATCTACATACTTTGGGCACTCATGGTGCTCGGTATTCTATCCGTTGCTACGGTATTTACAGCTATTTCAAAAGGATGGATAGGCTATGTCCCTCCTGTAGAAGAACTTGAAAATCCAAATCTGAAGTTTGCAACCCAAATCATATCCGACGATGGACAGTTGCTCGGCACCTGGTCGCTGAGTAAGGAAAATCGTGTATATGTAGGCTACGAGGATTTATCCCCTCATCTGGTTCATGCCTTAGTAGCCACAGAAGATGTGCGTTTTAGCGAACATTCGGGTATCGATATACGGGCTTTCTTCCGTGCTTTGATAAAGCGAGGTATCTTCATGCAGAAACATGCCGGAGGAGGTAGTACCATTACCCAGCAGCTGGCTAAACAGTTTTATTCGCCTACGGCCGACAATGTAATGGAACGTTTGTTGCAAAAGCCAATAGAGTGGGTGATTGCCGTAAAATTGGAGCGATATTATACTAAGGAAGAAATCCTTACGATGTATCTCAACAAATTCGACTTTCTAAACAATGCCGTGGGAGTCAAAACTGCAGCCAAGACCTATTTTTCTAAAGATCCAAAAGATTTGACTATAGAAGAAGCGGCTACATTGATTGGAATGTGCAAGAATCCTTCACTATACAATCCCCGCCGTTTCAACGAGCGTTCTCGCGGACGCCGCAACACCGTATTGGACCAAATGCGTAAAGCAGGTTTTCTGACCGAGGCAGAATGTGACTCTTTACAGCAGTTGCCCTTGGTATTGAAATTTCAGCCTGTAGACCATAAGGATGGTCTGGCAACTTACTTCCGCGAATATCTGCGTGGAGTAATGACTGCAAAAAAACCGGAACGCAGCAAGTACCGCGGCTGGCAGATGCAAAAATATTACGAAGACTCGCTGGCTTGGGAAACCAATCCTCTGTATGGATGGTGTGCAAAAAACAAGAAGAAAGACGGTTCTAATTACAACCTCTATACCGATGGTCTGAAAATTTACACCACCATCGACTCCCGCATGCAACGCTATGCCGAAGAAGCTGTATATGAACATGTAGCCAAATATCTGCAGCCACGATTCTTTAAAGAAAAACAAGGCCGCCGTACAGCTCCTTACACCAACCAGCTTACCCAAGAGGAGGTAGACAAGATTTTAGACCGTTCCATGCGCCAGACAGACCGCTATCGTCTGATGAAAGCAAGCGGTGCTACAGAAGCCGAAATACGTAAAGCTTTCAATACAAAAGAAGAAATGTCTGTATTTACCTGGGAAGGAGAAAAAGATACCATTATGACACCAATGGATTCTATCCGTTATTACAAACATTTCCTTCGTGCAGGTTTCATGTCAATGGACCCGATTACAGGATATGTGAAAGCCTATGTAGGTGGACCAAACTATAATTATTTCCAATATGATATGGCAATGGTAGGACGCCGCCAGGTAGGATCTACTATCAAGCCCTATCTGTATGCATTGGCTATGGAAAATGGTTTTTCTCCATGCGACCAAGTACGTAACGTAGAACAAACATTATTCGATGAAAACGGAAAAGCATGGTCTCCACGCAACAGCTCCAAATCGCATTACGGAGAAATTGTTACATTAAAATGGGGACTTGCCAACTCTAATAACTGGATCTCGGCTTACCTGATGAGCAAACTGAGTCCATATGCATTGGCACGCCTTATCCACTCATTCGGAGTATTAAACAAAGACATTCAGCCTACTGTTTCCCTCTGCCTGGGTCCTTGTGAAATTTCAGTAGGCGAAATGGTAAGTGCTTACACTGCTTTTGCCAACAGAGGTATCCGCACTGCACCTTTGTTTGTTTCGCGTATCGAAGACAACGAAGGCAATACTATCGCTACTTTCACCCCACAGGTAGAAGAAGTAATCAGTGAATCGAGTGCTTACAAAATGCTGGTAATGCTTCGTGCGGTCATCAATGAAGGAACAGGTGGACGTGTTCGCCGTCTTTATAATATTACAGCAGACATGGGTGGAAAGACAGGAACTACCAACCGCAACTCCGACGGATGGTTTATGGGATTCACTCCTTCGTTGGTATCAGGATGCTGGGTAGGAGGTGAAGAACGTGACATCCACTTCGATACCATGCGCGACGGACAAGGAGCTTCTATGGCTCTTCCAGTATGGGGCATATTTATGAATAAGGTATATAAGGACAAATCATTAGGATACTCACAGGAAGAATGTTTTGAAATTCCTGAAGATTTTGATCCTTGCAAAGACAAGTTGACCGAAATAGAGGAAGAAAACACAAGCCGTTTGGATGATGTATTCTTTCAATAACATGATAATGGTACTTGCTTTCTGATTTTTGATAAATTACTTGCTTTTTTCCTCCTTTCTTCTTAACTTACACGAAAGATAATGAAGAAAGGAGGTTATTTTATGAACAATAGTCCCGTATTTTACCAACTACCTCCAGAACTGATTGCGGGCATACAGACAAAAATTGACTCGTTTAATCAAGGGCGAACGGTTCAAAATGGGAAATACGCTATCAGTACTGCCACTCCGTACCGCCCATATTATGCCCTTTGGAGACTCTTTTCCGACAACTCCACACCGCTTTTTATCCGTACTCTGGCCATGACTTTCGATGTTGCAGCCGAAAGAACTTTCACCTTATTACAAAACTGCAATGTCAAAGTAGAAATAGTAGATAATTCTTATTTTGAAGCTTATTATGGTCTGACAGACGACCTGATGCCTTTCGGAAAATACCGGGGAAAACGACTGGCTGAAATCTATTATATAGACCCTTCCTACGTACTTTGGCTAGCCAATAAATTCGAAGTTTCCACAAAGCGGTATGAGCGTATTGTGGAACTCGCCAAGCAATTTTCTACCGTCCACTTTGAGCTGACTGCACAAAAACGAAAAATCTCATCCGTCAGTCGCTTTGTGGGGCAAATAGGAGAAATCCTTAGGGAACAATACCTCACTGTTCTCAATGTACGCTTACAAGTAGACCGGTATAAGCCTGATTTCTATGTAGACCAGCAAGTATTGGCTGCCGACCGCGACGGAAACCGATTTACCCTACTGATAAAGGCAAAAGGGAAAAGTATGTCTCCTGAAATACTGAATTGCTATACTCGCAAAATTTCCATACAGGAAGTTCTCCATCTGGCCTCAGCCAAAATTATGTCGCACTACGAAAGCCGGGGAGTACAATATACACGGTTGGGATATGTTAAACTGGTAAATCAGAAATAGAGAGGACTGCGAATTAACAGAAGTCTTTCCGTATATAGACATGGACTCTTAGCACTCATTACCTGTAATGAGTGCAGTTTTTGCCCGTAAGTATTACAATACTTTCAAGAAAAAACTCCAGTACTTACTTGAAAGGACTGGCAAAAATAATAATACCTCCATAGCAGGCTCCTTGTTTCATTTTCATTCTTAATCAGAACCGCATGTAGAAACCATGCGTCCATCGAAACAACTCTAGTTGTATCGCTACCTTGCTTTTTTAAAACAGGATTGACGGATATTCTAAAAATTATTTGTATCTTTGCCTTAAATTTTCGCGACATATGAAAATTAAGGAAGTAATTAGTGCCCTTGAGATGTTCGCGCCTCTGCCTTTGCAAGACGGATTTGATAATGCCGGACTGCAAGTTGGATTGACAGACGTGGAAGCTACAGGGGCATTGTTGTGTCTGGACGTAACCGAAGCGATAGTAGACGAAGCCATTGCATTGGGATACAATCTGATTGTATCACATCATCCGCTTATTTTCAAAGGCTACAAGTCGCTGACAGGGAAAGATTATGTAGAACGCTGCGTGATGAAAGCAATCAAGCACGACATCGTGATTTTTTCCATGCATACCAATCTGGATAATGCTCCACAGGGAGTAAACTATAAAATAGCCGAGAAACTGGGTTTACACCATGTATCCATACTCGAAGCTAAAGAAAACGCCTTACTTAAACTGGTCACTTTTGCTCCGACAGAACGGGCTGGAGAAGTACGGGAAGCATTGTTTGCAGCCGGCTGTGGATGTATAGGAAACTACGACAAATGCAGCTACAACATAGAAGGAAAGGGAACTTTCCGTGCAGGAGAGGAAACAAATCCTTATTGTGGAGCGATAGGAGAGTTGCACGAAGAAAATGAGACAAGAATTGAAACTATTCTGCCGGCTTTTCTAAAGCAATCTGTAACCCGGGCATTAATCGGCGCGCATCCGTATGAAGAACCGGCATACGATTTCTACCCACTGGCTAACCAATGGACACAAACCGGGGCTGGAGTGATAGGCGAACTTCCGGAAGAAATCAATGAAGGTGATTTTCTCCAACAAGTAAAGCAGATATTTGGAGCAGGATGCGTAAAGCATTCCCGACTTACAGGCCGGCCTATCCGGAAGGTAGCTTTATGCGGAGGAGCAGGAGCATTCCTTTTGCCTAACGCAGTTTCTGCTCAGGCAGATGTATTTATTACCGGAGAAGTGAAATATCACGATTATTTCAACTACGAAGGAAGAATATTAATTGCAGAAATAGGGCATTACGAGAGTGAACAGTATACCACGGAAATATTCCAGAATCTCCTTAAAGAGTATTTCCCAAGCCTCAACACTCAGATAACCCATATAAATACGAATCCTATTAAATATTTATAAGAACTATGGCTAAAGAAGCAAAAAAAGATTCTACAGAATTGAGCGTGGAAGAAAAACTGCAAACATTGTACCAGCTGCAAACCATGCTGTCGGAAATCGACAAGATTAAAACTTTAAGAGGTGAACTTCCTCTCGAAGTGCAAGACCTTGAAGACGAAGTAACCGGCTTGAGAACACGTATTGAAAAAATCAAAGGTGAGATAGAAGATCTGAAATCGAATGTTGCTGGAAAGAAAATCGAAATCGAAACAGCCAAAACTTCTATCGAAAAATACAAAGCTCAACAAGACAACGTACGTAACAACCGCGAGTACGATGTATTGACTAAGGAAATTGAATTCCAGTCATTGGAAGTAGAATTGTGCGAAAAACGTATCAAGGAATATACTGCTTCTATCGCAGCAAAAGAAGAGGAAATTGTAAAAAGTACTCATGCTTTGGAAGAACGCCAGAAAGACCTGGAAGTGAAGAAAAACGAACTGGACGAAATTATCTCTGAAACCAAACAGGAAGAAGAAAAGTTGAGAGAAAAAACCAAAAACCTCGAAACTACTATCGAACCTCGTTTGCTTCAGGCATTCAAACGTATCCGTAAGAACTCACGCAACGGATTGGGTATCACTTATGTACAGCGTGATGCTTGTGGAGGATGTTTCAATAAGATTCCGCCTCAGAAACAGTTGGATATCCGTATGCGTAAGAAAATTATCGTTTGCGAATACTGTGGACGTATCATGATCGACCCGGAATTGGCAGGAGTAGTGACAGAAAAGCACTTGGATACCAAGATTAAATAAAAGCATTTTATCTCTTCCTTATATTCCGCAATACACATAAAAAGGCATTTACCTTTTCCGTGTATTGCGGATTTTTTTATTCTATAACATATCGTATGGAGGAATATCCGGCAAAAACGCATACGTACCATCCATATAGTTCACTTTACAGCAATAATGACGAAGCCCGTTGCTCACAATCAGGTATTCTACCTTCAATACGATATTATAACGGGTAATCTGATCGAATACAGCCTGCGTAATCTCCACCGAAGGTGCTTTATATTCCACAATCATCCGCGCATTCAGATTGCGTCCGTAGAGCACCGTATCACACCGTTTTTTCGTCCCGTTTAAGCAGATCTGTACCTCATTGGCCAATAATCCCTTGGGATAACCTTTCTGCTCTAACAGGAAATGAATAAAGTGCTGACGCACCCATTCCTCAGGTGTCAAGGCTACATACTTCTTGCGTAAATCATCAAAAATATAGTTTTTACCTGTCTTTGTGATAACTTTATGAGAATAGTGTGGTAAATTTAATGGCAACATTTCGTACATTTGCATATATAGGTCATACATTTCTTACAAAAGTAGTGAAAGGCGAGTGTAGCGGCAAACGAAAAGCAATGTTTTTCAAGTTTGACCATACCGAATCGCTTTCTATTTTACTCTAAAAAACAAAAACATTATGAAAACAAAAGAAGAAATTGTAGCAAACTGGCTACCCCGATACACCAAACGGAACTTAGAGGATTTTGGTGAATATATTCTGCTGACCAACTTCAACAATTATGTCGAAATTTTTGCCGAAAAGTTTAATGTACCGATCTTAGGACGTGACGCCAATATGATTTCTGCCCATGCCGAAGGAATCACCATAATCAACTTCGGAATGGGAAGCCCCAATGCGGCAATTATCATGGATTTACTAAGTGCTATCAAGCCTAAAGCATGCCTGTTCCTGGGAAAATGCGGAGGAATAGACAAGAAGAACCAGATCGGCGACCTGATTCTGCCGATTGCAGCCATCCGGGGAGAAGGTACATCGAACGATTATTATCCCCCTGAAGTACCGGCCCTTCCGGCATTTATGCTACAGCGTGCCGTTTCATCAGCCATCCGTGACCACTCCCGCGACTATTGGACCGGAACTGTGTATACCACCAACCGACGTATCTGGGAGCATGATGATGACTTCAAGAAGTATCTTCTCAAAACACGTGCCATGGCCGTAGATATGGAAACTGCAACGCTTTTTACAACAGGATTTGCGAATCATATCCCTACAGGAGCTCTGCTCTTGGTATCCGACCAACCCATGATACCGGAAGGGGTAAAGACAGACAAAAGTGATTCTATGGTTACACGCCGTTTTGTGCATGAACACGTAGAAATAGGTATCGCCGCCTTACGCATGATTATCGATGAAAAGAAAACAGTAAAACACTTGAAGTTTGATTGGTAAATGGCTAAAGAAGTTACTTACGAAGAGATTGTCCGCAACTTAAAAAATGAAGTCTATTCTCCCATCTATTTTCTGATGGGAGAAGAAGATTATTACATCGACCGTATATCCGATTATCTCGTAAATCATGCGCTCACAGAGACTGAAAAGGAATTTAATCTGACTGTTCTGTATGGAGCAGACATAGACATTGCAACGGTTATCAATGCAGCCAAACGTTACCCCATGATGTCTAAATACCAGGTGGTGGTAGTAAAAGAGGCTCAGCATTTACGTAATATAGAAGAGCTGACTTACTATCTCCAGAAACCTTTAGCGTCAACTATTCTGGTCTTTTGCTACAAACATGGAGCATTAGACAGAAGAAAAAAAATTACAGCCGAAATAGAAAAAGCCGGAGTACTCTTTGAATCGAAGAAACTAAAGGAAGCTCAGTTGCCAGGTTTTATTTCTTCCTATCTGAAAAGAAAGCAGGTAGAAATAGAGCCGAAGGCATCCGAAATGATGGCTGAATTTGTAGGAGCTGACTTAAACAGAATGGCGGGAGAATTGGAAAAATTAATTATCACTCTTCCGGCCGGACAAAAGCGTATTACCCCCGAGCTGATTGAACGAAACATTGGCATAAGTAAAGACTACAACAACTTCGAATTACGGAATGCTTTAATAGCAAAGGACGTCTTAAAAGCGAATCAGATAGTAAAATATTTTGAAGAAAATCCCAAGAATAATCCATTGCAGGTGACCTTGGCTGTTTTATTTAATTTCTTTGCAAATCTTATGCTCGCTTACTATGCACCGGAAAAAACAGATCAGGGAATCGCAGCTCAACTTGGTCTTCGTTCACCCTGGCAATCCAAAGATTATATGATAGCAATGCAAAAATACAGCGGAGTTAAAGTAATGCAGATTATTGGGGCAATCCGCGAATGCGATGCTAAATCCAAAGGTATAGGCAATCCTTCTACACCCGATGGAGAACTGCTACGAAGTCTGGTCTATATGATCTTGCACTAACTCCTAAAGTTACTTCCAGCAGACATCGAACAGAAACTAAAAAAAGAAGTTTTATAAAGCTTTTCATATCCACTAGACACTGTTATCGATCTGCAATTTTAACAGCTAAAATAAACAAAAGAAAGCCTCTTTTAATCTTCCTTTTTGTACAATAAGTCCTATACAAAGCTCCCTCTTTCCTTTTAATCGGAAAGGGGGATTTTTACATAAGACAAACATCAGAAACATTACACTTCCCATCTCATATTTCTTGTCTTTGCATGATAGAATCCTCTCTCTACGCTATTGCAAATCCATCATGTATAATAGCCTCTAAAAACTCTTTTAAAATTCATAGAACGGAAATACAAAAGGAAATACACTAATTTTTTATAATATTTATAGCTACCCAAATATCATATAGACAGACATTTCGTCATTTACATTACACAATAAAATATTTAAAGGCGAATTGCAGAAATTTATGCAGGAATTTCAGAAGTAGAACTGACGATATGTATCATATAGACCATCAAAAATACGGCAAATTTACTCACAACTTGATTACGGCCACACAAAAACGGCCGTTTTATGAGGTTTTCCGATCTTATAGTTCACACATCCTCTTACATGCATTTTCAATTTTATATAGGGTATATCTTCGTAAACGAAAAGAGCATGTCCATGCAATAGCAAAGTAGACTTAGGATACAAAACTGCTAATCCTTTTACCTCACAATACAAATGTAATACACATTAATCAATATTACATTTGTAATGATATACAAATATGATATCATACTATACAAACGTATATACAATTGTATATTTCTTTATTATTTCACAATAATAGAGTAGGGGATACCTTTTTATATACATGTATATTTGTATTACTTTATTATTGTATATGTATATTTATTCCACGACACACAACTATAATTATATTCTAATAACCAACACTTTACAAAAATAAAGTAAAGCTTATATACATGAATTAACATCTGTTATGTCTGTATTTATACTATAAAATAGAAATTAAACCCAGTCAATTATCAATACATCTATATGCCAAATTTTTAATGTAAATCATTAAAGTTTATTCCAATATATAGCCTTCTCTGTTTACATATATAAATTACACTTGTTAATACAAGGTTTACATTATTAAATTGCAACTTTATTTAATTTTATAAACGTATAATTTGCAATATTAAAATCTATCAATTACTTTTGTATATCGAAATTCTTCTAATTCCATTTGTAAATGAAAGACCGTATCGCTCAAATAATGCAAAAAGAAGGACTAAGTAACGTTGAATTTGCCGAAAAGATTGGCATTTCAACTTCTTCTTTATCACATATATTCAACGGGCGCAATAAGCCGAGTTTGGAAGTAGTAATGCGTATACATAAGGCATATCCACATATAAACCTCAATTGGCTGCTTTATGGAGAGGGTCCGATGACGGAAGAATCGCAAGAAGAAAAACCAGAGGCTATTAGCGGAATAGATTTCATGTGGGATAACACCTCAGAAAAGCCCGAAATTGCGGCCAATCCATCAGACGCTTCCGATTTTGGGCAAAAAAACGGGGGTAACAACCCCATTTATCCCACTAAAGAGATTGTACGTGAGGAAATTAAGTACATTGAAAAGCCACATCCCAAAATTACAGAAATCAGGATTTTCTTCGATAACGGAACGTACGAAGTCTTCAAGCCTGATAAATAAGAAAAAGACGGTTGAAAAACGTGACCTGTATCGCAAGCTATCGATACAAGTCACGAAAGGCAACGATACTTGTATCGATAGCTCACGATACAAGTATCGTTTTTATTTTCTCTATATGTATTTAGGGTAAATTCGCTATCTTTGCAAGTAAAACGAACTTACCCTAATTTTTTATGAAAAAATACATCTTAGATTTAACGGTTACAGAGAACATACGTTTGCATGCCAACTATGTCCTCATTAAATTAACCCAGTCAGATCCATTGCCCGAAATGTTACCGGGACAATTTGCTGAGATCCGTATAGACGGCTCTAACACAACCTTCTTACGCCGTCCTATTTCCATCAACTACGTAGACCGTCGTACTAATGAAGTTTGGTTCCTCGTACAATTGGTTGGCGATGGTACCCGCAAATTAGCAACTGTAAAACAAGGTGATACTGTAAATGTTGTTTTGCCTTTAGGAAACGGATTCTCAATGCCAGAAACACCAGAAAAGAAAGTCTTACTGATTGGAGGCGGTGTAGGCACAGCTCCTATGTTATATTTAGGAGAGGCCCTTCTTAAAATGGGCTGCAAACCAACTTTCTTGTTAGGTGCCCGTTCCAAGAATGACCTGTTACAATTGGATGAATTTGCTGCATTTGGTGACGTATACACCACTACCGAAGATGGAAGTATGGGAGAAAAAGGATACGTCACTCAGCATAGTGTACTGGCAAACAACAAGTTTGATATGATTTACACTTGTGGACCAAAACCTATGATGATGGCCGTTGCCAAGTATGCCAAATCCAACGATATTGAATGTGAAGTATCTTTGGAAAACACTATGGCATGTGGCGTAGGTGCTTGCCTTTGCTGTGTAGAAAAAACAGATGAAGGACACGTGTGTGTATGTAAAGAAGGTCCGGTATTTAATATAAAGAAACTATTATGGCAGATTTAAGCGTAAACATCGGTAATTTGAAAATGTCGAACCCGGTCATGACTGCATCGGGTACATTTGGATATGGACTTGAGTTCCAGGATTTTGTAGACTTGGAAAAAATTGGAGGTATCATTGTAAAAGGTACTACCTTACACCACCGTGAAGGAAATCCGTATCCTCGTATGGCAGAAACCCCAATGGGAATGCTCAATGCGGTAGGATTACAGAACAAAGGTGTACATTATTTCGTAGATCACATCTACCCGCAAATCAAAGATATCAAGACTAACATGATTGTCAATGTATCGGGATCTCAGGTAGAAGATTATGCTGAAACTGCACGTATCATCAACGAGCTGGAAAATATACCGGCTATTGAATTAAACATCTCATGCCCGAACGTTAAGCAAGGTGGTATGGCCTTCGGAGTAACAGCTCATGGAGCTGCAGAAGTAGTCAGTGCTGTACGAAAAGTATACAATAAGACCCTCATTGTAAAACTGTCTCCCAACGTTACTGATATTACTGAAATTGCCCGTGCTGCAGAAGGCGCCGGAGCAGATAGCGTATCGCTTATCAATACACTTTTGGGTATGGCTATTGATGCAGAAAAATGCAAACCTATTCTTTCTACCGTTACCGGTGGTATGAGTGGAGCCGCTGTGAAACCTATTGCTTTACGAATGGTATGGCAGGTAGCAAAAGCAGTGAAAATTCCAGTTGTCGGTTTGGGAGGTATCATGAATTGGAAAGATGCAGTAGAATTCCTTTTGGCTGGTGCATCGGCTATTCAGATTGGTACAGCTAACTTTATCGATCCAGCCATCACAGTAAAGGTAGCAGAAGGTATCGATGATTACCTGAACCGTCATGGATATTCATCTGTACGCGACATTATCGGAGCATTAGAAGTATAAGAAAATATTTTACAATATTTGCTTTATAAAAGAATAAGCTCTGCATCCGCTTTTATGACAGGATGCAGAGCTTACTTTTTATGGCCAAAAGAAGAAAACTCTGCATCTTCATTTTGACAACCTCTTATTTTTGTAAAGATTATTTCCCTTCCAGCAAGTCCGGACGCAAACGCTGTGTACGCTCTAAGGATTGCTGAAATTCCCACTCACGTATTTTTGCTTCATGACCGGATAAAAGAATATCGGGCACTTTCCAGCCATTGTACTCCGCCGGACGGGTATAGACTGGAGGAGCCAGTAAATTATCTTGAAAAGAATCAGACAAGGCCGACTGCTCATCGGATATTACACCCGGGATAATACGTACAATCGAATCGGCAATCACAGCTGCTGCCAGTTCTCCTCCCGTGAGCACGTAATCGCCAATACTGATTTCTTTCGTAATAAAATGTTCGCGGATGCGATAATCAATTCCTTTGAAATGCCCGCAGAGAATTATCAGATTCTGAGTCATCGATAACGTGTTTGCCATCTTCTGATTAAACTGCTCTCCATCGGGAGTAGTAAAAATCACCTCATCGTAATGACGCTCTGCCTTCAATGCCGAAATACATCGGTCGATAGGCTCTATCTTCATCACCATACCTGCACATCCTCCAAAGGGATAATCATCTACTTTACGGTAGCGGTCGTAAGCATAATCACGTAAATTGTGAATATGAATTTCGGCAATACCTTTCTTCTGTGCACGGCTCATGATAGAATAATTGAAAAAACCTTCTATCATTTCTGGCAAAACAGTTATAATATCTATTCTCATAATGTCTTGTTATTTTTTGCAAAAGTAAGAATATTCCTCCGTACCCACATCTCCCCAAACTACATTTTTGCTATTTTTGCACGAAACATCATTCAAAAACATCATGACTGAAATAGAAAAAATAGACCAACTACGCGAAGAGTTGCATCTTCATAACTACAATTATTATGTTTTGAACGCCCCGGTAATTTCAGATATCGAATTCGATAAACTGATGCGAGAGCTACAGGATCTGGAAGCCAAACACCCGGAGCATTCCGATGAGAACTCTCCGAGCATGCGCGTAGGAAGTGATATCAATAAAAATTTCACCCAGGTGGAGCACAAGTATCCGATGTTATCCTTGGGAAATACATATTCGGAAGCCGAAGTAACCGACTTTTATGAACGGGTCAGCAAATCTTTGAATGAAGAATTTGAAATCTGTTGCGAAATGAAATTCGACGGGACTTCTATTTCTTTAACCTATGAAAACGGAAAGTTGGTACGTGCCGTGACACGTGGTGATGGAGTGAAAGGAGACGATGTCACAGACAACGTTAAAACCATCCGCAGCATCCCTTTGGTATTACATGGTAATGATTATCCTCAAAACTTTGAAATACGCGGTGAAATTCTGATGCCATGGGATGTATTCGAGAAATTAAACCGCGAACGTGAAGCACGTGAAGAACCGCTTTTTGCCAATCCTCGCAATGCTGCATCGGGTACTTTAAAATCTCAAAACTCTGCAGTAGTGGCTAGCCGGCAATTGGATGCTTATCTTTACTATCTGTTAGGTGAGAATTTGCCTTGTGACGGACATTATGAAAACCTTCAAAAAGCGGCCGAATGGGGATTTAAAATATCTCATATCACTCGTAAAGTACGGACTTTGGATGAGATCTTCGAATTTATCAAATACTGGGATATAGAACGAAAGAATTTACCTGTTGCAACCGACGGTATTGTCTTAAAGGTAAACTCTCTGCGTCAACAACGGAATCTGGGATATACAGCCAAATCGCCCCGATGGGCTATTGCCTACAAGTTTCAGGCCGAACAGGCTCTCACAAAACTCATCAAGGTAACGTATCAGGTAGGACGTACAGGTGCTATCACACCAGTAGCTAACCTCGAGCCTGTACAACTCTCAGGAACTGTAGTGCGCCGGGCTTCTTTGCACAATGCAGATATTATTGCTTCGCTAGACTTACATGTAGGCGATATGGTATATGTAGAAAAAGGAGGAGAAATCATCCCTAAGATTACAGGGGTAGATGCAGCTTCACGCAAACCCGATAGTGAAAAGATAACTTTCATTACTCACTGTCCGGAATGTGGAAGCAAATTGGTACGTTATGAAGACGAAGCAGCTCATTATTGTACAAACGAAACGGCTTGCCCTCCACAAATCAAAGGGAAAATAGAGCATTTCATCAGTCGCAAAGCGATGAATATAGAAGGACTTGGACCGGAAACTGTAGACCTGTTTTACCAGGAAGGAATGATACAGAATGTAGCTGACCTTTATCATCTGCAGGCTACAGATATCTGCCAATTGGAAAGAATGGGTGAAAAATCGGCAGAAAACATTATACAAGGTATCCTACGCTCAAAGGAAGTTCCTTTCGAAAGAGTTTTGTTTGCTCTTGGTATTCGCTTTGTAGGTGAAACTGTAGCAAAGAAAATTGCCAAAGCCTTCCGGTCTATTGATGCATTGATGTCTGCAACTCTTGACGACTTAATTCATGTGGATGAAATAGGAGAAAAGATAGCCCAAAGTATCTTGCTATATTTTGCAAATGAGAAGAATCGTGCTTTGATCGAACGCCTTCGCGAAGCTGGTCTGAAACTGGAAGCTGATGAAACAGACTATTCAGGCTACACAGATAAGCTACAAGGTAAATCTATAGTTATCAGTGGAGTTTTTGCTCATCATTCACGTGATGAATACAAAGAAATGATTGAAAAACATGGTGGTAAAAATGTAGGAAGTATTTCCAAGAAGACTAGTTTCGTGTTGGCGGGAGAGAATATGGGGCCCAGTAAGCTAGAAAAAGCTCAGAAATTAGGCATAACAATTCTCAATGAAGATGAATTTTTAGCCATGATTAACTAAAAGCAGGCTTTTTAAAAGCAAAAAGATAATAAAAATAATAATTCAATAGAAAATATTCGTATTTTTGCATTTTGTACAAGAGTTTATAATTCATTTATGATACGAAGAAGACTTAGCGGAATGGGAGTAGCTCTGATAACTCCTTTCAATGAAGACGGAAGTGTAGACTACGACGCACTTATCAGATTAGTAGAATATCAAGTTCAAAACGGCATAGACTTTCTCTGCGTATTGGGAACTACAGCCGAAACCCCGACACTTACCGCTGATGAGAAAAAGAAAATAAAGCAGGTCGTTATTGAACGCGTTAATGGACGTGTACCTATTTTATTAGGTATCGGAAGTAATTGTACGCAAACTGTAGTAGACACATTGAAAAACGATGATTTTACAGGTGTAGATGCTGTTTTGGTTTCTGTACCTTATTATAATAAGCCCTCACAAGAAGGTATTTACCAGCATTATAAAGCGATTGCAGAAGCGACCCAATTACCGATCGTGCTTTATAATGTGCCAGGTCGTACAGGGGTAAACATGACAGCTGCTACAACCCTTCGCCTTGCACGTGATTTTCAAAACATTGTAGCAATTAAGGAGGCTTCTGGAGACATTACACAAATGGATGATATCATTAAGAACAAACCTGAAAATTTTGATGTTATCTCTGGTGATGATGGTATTACCTTCCCACTAATCACATTGGGAGCTGTAGGAGTAATCTCAGTTATCGGAAATGCTTTTCCACGCGAATTCAGCCGTATGACACGTTTAGCTTTAGCTGGTGATTATGCGAATGCCCTAACTATTCACCATAAATTTACAGAGCTGTTTAAGCTTTTATTCGTTGATGGTAATCCTGCCGGAGTAAAAGCCATGCTAAACATGATGGGAATGATTAAGAACCGTCTTCGTTTACCATTAGTTCCTACACGAATTACAACTTTCGAAGAAATGCGTAGAATTTTGGATGAACTAAAAATCAAATGCTAAAGCAATTCACTTTTAATATAAGAAAACCAGAATTTCAGAAAAAATTCTGGTTTTCTTATTTATTTGGAAATTTCCGTTCACTTCATTTTTAATCTTAATTTTCTTTTGAAAAGGGAAGATATTAATGGAAATACTGAGTAAGTGTCCGATATTCTCATATTTCACTGTCGTGTTTCTATTATTATTTTTGTTTTCGATATAAAAGTACGAAAATAAATAAAGTAAAAGAAGGACATTATGGGATTAGTACATTCTGAAGCGCAGGTTCTTTATGCTCGTTATATAAAGAGTGGAATGACTCTTGAACAGTTCTGTAAGTTTCATCAGGTTCCGTATTGGGATTTTTCCGACTGGATTAACCAATGGGAAAAATTACATGGGGCAAAATATGTTGAAGACTCCACAAAAATATGTTATAAACAAGGGAGAAAACTATTTTCAAGCGATAATCCGTCTTATGGTTCCAATGCCCAAAAATTATTTCCGATGGAATTTGTAGAGAACAATTCACCGATACGTTTCCCGTCTGACAATCCAAGCTTTAATGTTAATCTGGAACTTCCCAAACCCGGAACAATTATTAAAGGTGCAAAACTGACTTTCCCCAGCGGAATTGTGCTAAATATTCCACGTATAACCATCAAGGCATTGGTTTTAATGGCAATTATGTATGAAGGAAACAGTATTGGGATTGAATAGAAATATGAAGTTCTATTTCTGTCCTGTGTCAATAAATATGAATAAAGGGATAGATGGGCTTTGCGGGTTTATTCGTAGCAATCTTATGCGTGACCCTCTTTCAAGTGAAGTTTTTATTTTTATGGGTAAAAACAGGAAGCAGATAAAACTGTTGAAATGGGAAAATGGTCGTTTCATTTTATATACAGTCAGATTATATGGAAACAAGAGGTTTAATCCTCAATACAACCATGAAGAGGGGAGCTATTATTTAGAATGGGAACAATTTATAAAAATAATAGATTAAAAATCGTACTTTTTCTCAATTTTCCATTGAGAAAAAGTATAGATTTATAAAATCGGTTACACTTTTTGCTTTTTCACTTTTTACTCTATTTGTGCGTCAAGACATGAGTCTGTATCTTTATCGCATGAATAGGAGTAATTTATATGATTTTCTTTTTCAGAAAACGTAAATTTTCTTCTGATGAAATTCGCAAGTATAGGATTCGTTTTACTGTTCCCTTGTTCCGTAAATTCAGGAATTGGCTTGAAACAAGTATGGCAAATCCTAAGATTCTCGATGAAAGTTTAATCGGGAAGGCTTTGTCGTATGCCTATCGTGAGTTTAAAGCCCTGACATTAATTTTTGATGACGGATATTTTAAGGCAGATAATAATGCTGCCGAACGTGCCATACGTCCATGCAAGCTCGGAATGAATAATTACCTTTTCTTCGGAAATCACGAGAGTGCAAGGAGAGGAGCTATTATTTACACCATCATTGAAAGTTGTAAATTAAATGGCATAAATATGTTCGAATATCTTACAGATGTTTTTAGCAGAGAACCCCAACCAGGAGAAACGTA